>Ga0255433_1053_pt2 | contig 11068 bp, 6 predicted proteins | sample ANMaggSSYBR02H12_FD_182672 | JGI IMG/M metagenome (GOLD analysis project Ga0255433, IMG submission 182672) | Sediment cell enrichment communities from methane seep in Santa Monica Basin, California, United Staets - ANME aggregate JGI... | ecosystem: Environmental > Aquatic > Marine > Cold seeps >...
ATATTCAATCCATCACCAAATTGTTAAACGCAGATCTGACCTGGTTTGAACCACCAGAGAAAAAAGGTGCGGTTTACTCCTCTCTGGAGGGAGTCGGCGGGACAGGAGCTGATTAATAGATCAGCATTAAGGGTATCGATTTCTTCAACCAGAGAGGAGTAAACCGCACCTTTTTTCTCTGGTGGTTCAAACCAGGTCAGATCTGCGTTTAACAATTTGGTGATGGATTGAATATAATCCTGGCTTACCGGATTAACCTGTTCATCTGGTGTCCAGGCTAAGAATTTTAGCGGAGTATCAGATGTTTCCGAATAGCATTTTTCTATCAGTGAATCAATAATTGTAGAATCAGCCTTAACTAGAGTAGCTGGAGATATAACTGCTGATCGAATTGCTTGCCTGGCAACCTGATCTTCAGGATCAGCCATAGCGACAGTTACCCGGTTTTTATCCGACGCAATAGGAATAGCATGATATTGGCGGGCAAGATGAGAAGGCAGCTTGCCCGCCAATCGTGGAGAGGAATCAATAACATCAATCGTCAGATATGATTTGTTCTTACGGTTTTTTTTGACAGTCACCAGCATTCACTTTTTTGTCCTTTGGCAACAGGAGATGGTTTTTATTTTCTACAAACATACTGTATCAAGTTTGTGTGACAAACCATGTGATGAGGCTGTGACAAAGTTGTGATAATTTGACGGGGCAGATTAAATGGTTTTCTCCAAGATTGGGATACTTGTTTCAATTCTAGAGCAGGTTTTTTCGGTATAATTCCATCAAGTAATATAAATAAGCTCTGCTCAATGTAAATAAAGAGGAATTTCTTATGACTTCTCCACTTGTTGAATGTGTACCGAATTTTTCTGAGGGACGCAGCCAGGATGTTATTGATGAAATTAAAGCGGAAATCTCTACTGTTGAGGGAACCTTTGTATTGGACACTCATATGGATGCAGATCACAATCGCAGTGTGATCACATTTGTGGGGCATCCCCAGGCTGTAGAAGAAGCTGCTTTCAGGATGATTGAAAAAGCATCCCAATTAATTGACCTGGAAAAACACACTGGTGAACATCCCAGGATTGGAGCAACAGACGTTGTGCCTTTTGTGCCGATTTCCAATATCACCATGAAAGAATGCGTGGAAATGGCTCATAGGGTTGGTGAACGAGTAGGGAAGGAACTGGAGATCCCGGTATTCTTTTACGAAGAAGCTGCCCGAATCCCGGAGCGGAGACGATTGGAAGTTGTTCGCAAGGGTGAATACGAAGGGTTGAAGGTGGAAATCGAAAGCAACCCTGCCAGACATCCTGATTTTGGTCCCCGGGAGCTGGGTTCAGCTGGAGCCACAGTAATTGGTGCCCGTGAATTCCTCATTGCATTTAACGTGAATTTAACAACGGATGATGAAGGTATTGCCAGTGATATCGCCCGGGCGGTGAGGCATTCGTCAGGAGGACTCCGGTTTGTAAAAGCATTGGGCATGATAGTTGATGGACGGGCTCAAGTTTCAATGAACCTGACCAATTTCCGGAAAACTCCCTTGCCCCGGGTTGTTGAAACCATCCGTAGAGAGGCAGAGCGTTATGGGGTTGGGATCCATAACAGCGAACTGGTTGGTTTAATTCCTCAAGAAGCAATGATTGATACCGCTGTCTGGTATACCCAGATGGATTTATTTTCCCCCGCTCAGATTCTGGAGCAAAAAATGCTCTCAGCTGTAAAAAAGGAAGATCAAGTTAATTTCCTGGATTCCCTGGCAGCAGGAACAGCTACTCCTGGCGGCGGATCAGCAGCAGCTTATTCAGGCGCGATGGCTGCGGGATTGGTATCCATGGTTGCCAGTTTGACCGTTGGTAAGAAGGGATACGCCGAAGTTGAGGGTGAAATGGAAAATATTCTTAACGAATCGGAGGTACTCAGGGAAGAGCTGACCCTGGCTGTCAAGGAAGATTCGGAAGCATTCAATCAGGTGATGGCAGCTTATAGAAAACCAAAAACTGATCGGAATCGCAAGGAGGAAATTCAGGGCGCAATATTAAAAGCGGCGGCAGTGCCGCTTGCTGTAGCAGGGAAAGCTCTTCGGGTTTCTGAACTTGCCCTGAAAACTGCTGAATTGGGAAATAAAAATGCCATCACGGATTCCGGGGCTGGCGCAAACCTGGCATTCGCAGCAGTTACCAGCGCTGGATATAATGTCAGAATTAACCTGGGCTCCCTGGAAGATAAGAATAAGGGCAAAGAGCTGCTCTCAAAGTTAGGGCAAATAGAAGGCAGCGCGTTGGAAGTGGCAGGTAAGTTAAAGGTGGTTATGACGGAAAGGGGGAAATTATTCTGAGCCCTTCCTTGCCTATAAGTCACTGATGAATTTTCCCTATTAACCAACGAGATGAACAACCTGCTTGTTGATTGGTCTGTGTTCAGGGAAACCTGGATATAGTTTTTTATAAAATGAAAAAATCCCTGATCTGGATCGCATTGATTGTTGTGGTGATATTGGCGGGATATCTGGTAACGATATTCCTGAATTGGTCTTCATTGCCCTGGTCACCCGCCTACAAGACTGTAACTCCGTATGTTCCTCCTCCTGGAGAACAACTTCCAACGGCAACTTATTTTTCTCCCTCTTTGGCAACAGTTACAATAGAACCCGATTTACTCTGGATAGATCCGGCTCTACCAGAGCTTCTCCGGTCGCAGTTGAATCTGCCGGTTTCAATGGAAATAACAGATCATCTGGATCAGGCTTCTGCCGCGATCACAATTGGCAATGAGAACCCCTTCACCCACTGGATTTATGTCCTGAGCGCACCATTTCCAACCGTTCCGGATGGAATTTCTTCCTCAGAACTCAAGGCAACCTGGGAAGGTGAAAAAAACCCCATTTCAGGCAGCCAACCCCTATTGATGACCGAGGAAGTGCAGGGAGTCTTATCAACCTATTGGGGTGAGCCTGCAGTAGGTGCCGTTGAAATCCTCCCCGGGGATAAGATCAGTGAAAAAGCCTGGAGCAGCCGGCCTTCATTGGCGATTCTGCCGTTTGAAGATTTATCTCCGGGTTGGAAAGTAATGAAACTGGATGGAATTTCTCCCCTGCAGAAGGATTTCATCCCTGAGGAGTATATGCTGGCGGTTCCCATATCTCACAGCGGAGTTGTCCTGGATGACCTGCAGAAGATCACAAGCAACAGGGATCCTGAAAAGCTGACCACTGTAGTAATGACAGGTGTGACAGCCCTGGTGAGGGCCACAGCCTGGACAATGGAAGATAAGGGTATCAACTATCCGGCTCAGGACATCAAGGATTGGTTAAAGAATGCGGATATTACTCATATCAGCAATGAGGTTCCGTTTGCCAGCGGGTGCCCCTATCCTAACCCAAGTCAACAGGGATTGAGGTTCTGCAGTGATCCCCGCTACATAAAGTTGATGGAATTTATTGGAACCGATGTAGTGGAGCTAACTGGAGACCACTTTGGTGATTACGGGCCGGAGGCAATGCTGTATACCCTGGAGCTATACCAACAAAGGGAATGGCCATATTATGGCGGAGGAGCCGACCGCAATGAAGCACAGGAGCCGGTCTTGCTGGAGCATAACGGAAATAAAATTGCTTTCTTGGGATGTAATGCCAAAGGCGGTGGTTACGCAACAGCCGCCGCGGGATACCCGGGAGCTGTTGCCTGCGATTTTAACAAGATGACTGAGCAGATAAAATCTCTACGGGAAGAAGGGTATCTTCCGATTGCTACCTTCCAACATTTTGAATACTATACCTATGCTGCCCAACCAGACCAGATTAGAGATGCGAAAAAACTCACCCAGGCTGGAGCAGTCATTGTGAGCGGGAGCCAGGCACACCAGCCTCAAGGGTTTGAAATCAAGGCAGATGCCTTCGTACATCATGGTTTGGGGAATTTGTTTTTTGACCAGATATATGAAATCCCTCCTAATACAGCAACGGCATTTATTGACCGGCATGTTTTTTATGATGGGCAGCACATCAGCACTGAGCTGCTGACGATAAAGTTTGTAGATTATGCCAGGGCGCGGCCGATGACTACCAGTGAAAGAAAAGACCTGCTGCGAACGGTATTTAAAGCCAGTGGATGGTAGGAAAGAATTGATATCCCAATTTGGAGGTTCCTATGGGTGGGCTTACAAGTATCCCAGGATTTAGAGTTGGCCATGCTCAAGATTTAGATGCGATAACCGGCTGCACTGTTATTCTCTGTCCTCCTGGTACTGTAGGCGGAATTGATCAGCGGGGGGGAGCTCCCGGAACGCGGGAAACAGACCTGCTTCACCCGATGCACCTGGTAAACCAGGTTAATGCGGTGCTGTTAACTGGCGGATCCGCTTTTGGTTTGGATGCCGCGGCAGGTGTGATGCGCTATTGTGAGGAGAATGAAATGGGAGTCGATGTGGGTCCTACTCATGTTCCCATTGTTCCTGCTGCTGTGTTGTTTGACTTGGGGATTGGAGATCCGAAAGTTCGTCCTGACGCGGAGATGGGTTATCAGGCTTGCAAAAACGCTTCGCAGGATCCGCCTGCGGAAGGCAATGTGGGTGCTGGAGCCGGAGCAACCGTGGGAAAAATCCTCTCCATGAAGATGGCAACAAAATCTGGCATCGGCACTGCAAGTGTTGATATCGGTGGTGGGGGAAAAGTAGCGGCAATCGTAGCAGTGAACGCATTTGGGGATGTCATTGACCCGGAAAGTTCAGAGATCATTGCCGGCGCGAGAGGGGTGAAGGGTTATGCCGATACAGTTAAAGTGATGAAGTCTTTTGTGGGCCGGAAAGTGATGAGTTTTGCCTCTGTTGCAGATAATACAGTGATTGGTGTGGTTGCGACCAATGTCAAGTTGAATAAGGAACAGATCACCAGGGTCGCTCAAATGGCCCACAATGGCTTGGCACGGACGATCAGACCAGCTTTTACTTTATTGGATGGCGATACGGTCTTTGCTTTATCTGCCGGGGAAGTGGAGATGGATCAGAATATTGTCGGTGCTTACGCTGCGGTTGCTTATCAAGAGGCAATCCTGCGCGCTGTCCGGAGCGCTGAAAAAATCGCTGGAATGCCTGAAGCCAGGTGAACGGAGATCTAAAACAAAAAAAGCCATCCCAGATTGTTTTGTCTGGGATGACTTTTTAATATGTCAGCATCCTTGATCAGGGGCAAATGCAGTAGGGAGCCGTGGTCCTACTCGAACTCATCGTACCTCCAGCTACTTTACAGGCCGCTTCACCAAGGTCAGCATTACATTTAGGTAGAGGAATAGAAACCCCGGACTGCAAGTAGGCTGGATCCACACAGTCGCCCACAAAAAGTTTCAGATCCAGCGCCAAGCCTAGTGCTTCGGGCGGCAAGCTGAACATGCAGTACAGCCGATCTGGAAAGCCCTGCAATCCACAGTTATCGGATTCGAACTCGCCCAGCAGTGCCCTGAATTCGGGTTGAGCTGGGAGGTCGACAGGGAATCTAAAGTAGAGCGGCAGGACCAGGGTGTCTGCTGGCACGTTAAGTACGAGGACCGATATATCCATGTTTTCAAAGGGATCACAGTTGGATGAGGAATCATCGGGTGGATCTTCAGGCAGAGGAGGTGGCAGTGGGGGCGCTGGAGGATCGTTGGGATCGAACTCATAGGATCCGGGATCACAGTTGGCTCCCTGGGGGCGGGTAATCCCACGTTGATCTTCTGTTACCCCTGCGCAACCAGAGAGGACATCGATCAAGGGACTTCCAGGCAGCAGGGAATGGGTAGCGGTACCGCCGCCGTTTAACAATAACAGCCCGATCATGGGGTTGGTTTCTACAGTGCCTCCACAGGTATTATCCGTGCTGTAGACTCCGGAGTGTGAATAATTCATACCATTTCTAAGCTGACAATTCACAGGTAGATTATCGACAAAAAGGGAGTTTTCAACGGAAGCCCTTCCCTCAAAGTTTACTGCTCCTCCTCCCCAATTCGAATAGAAATTAACTTCCGTATCATCAGGTTCGGTAGCCATATTATTGGAAAAGGTCGTGTGTGTGATATCCACGTCAGATGAGCCCATCGCCATTAACCCGCCACCCCTCCAAGCAGTATTCCCGGAGAAAGTACTGTTCGTGATATACAGATCTCCTCGATACTTAGACATACCTCCCCCGAAATATGAGGCATTTCCAGCAAAAGTGCTATTTGATATGCTGGTCGATCCATAGTGATCAGACCAAATTCCACCCCCCCTGAATATCGCCTGATTATAATTGAATGTGGAACCTGTTATTGTAGTATTAACGGTTATATTGACGAGACCCCAAGTACTATTCGGCGTGTAATTCTCGGGGTACCCAATGGCAATGCCACCTCCCCGTTCAGCAGTGTTGCCGGAGGCATATATACCAGAAAGCTGGTTCGTATCAAGAAGCAGGAGCGCCCCCCCCATGGATACTGCTTGATTCTCAGTGAATAATGTGCCCTGAATGGAGAGATCTCCCATCACGTGGCAGATAGCGCCGCCATGGGATTGAAGGGCTGCATTCCTAGATATCATGCCATCAATGATTTGAGTACTGGAAGTGATGCGCGGAGCAGTTTCCAGGTCCCCGGCTATGATGTCAAGGGAAGGGCTGCCGCCATTTCGGATCGCTCCGCAGCTGTTGGCAGTATTATCATTAAAATTACTATCCTCAATCTCCAAATCGGAATTCTCAGAAAAGATCGCTCCGCCAATCTCTGAGGCCGTGTTGTGATTATAAATAGAACGTTCGCTCGTTAGCCTGCTGAGGTCTCCCTCGGCAGGTCTTTTGGAAAAGATCGCCCCTCCCAGGGCAGCTGTATTGATTTCAAAGGTACCGAAGCTTGCTGTTAAATCTGAAGCTTCCGAAAAGATCGCACCGCCGGATCCATCAGCTTGGTTAAATGAGAAAGCAGATCTCGTGATGATGACACCATTCGCTTCGTTTATCAGAGAGATTGCTCCGCCATCCCGAACGGCCCGGTTGCCGATAAAATACGAATCATCAATAATGACTAATCCACCGCTTGTATCAGATAAGTCTTTTTCGGCGTAGATTGCCCCACCGCTGCCATTAGATGAATTCGCATCAAAGGTAGAGGAGTAAACAGTCAGGACACCGTTTTTGCTGTAGATCGCTCCCCCGAGATCACCCCCCTGGCTAGAAGGTTGTGAAGCATAATTCCTTAGAAAAATGCTGTTATTAATGATCCTAACCCTTCCGGATTCATTATAGATAGCACCACCTCGGCCTGGGATAATATTATTCATATCCATGGGGCCGACCCCATTTTCAACAAAGTAAGTTCTGGATGCAAAAAAATCACCTTCAAAGACAATTACAGCACCCCCCAGCTGGCGTAGGCCGTTTTTTAAAGTGAGATCATAAAGTTCGAGATCTCCAGATGGATCAACATAGAAATGTCCAAAACGAGGTTCGCCAGGATCTTTTTGAATTTCAATAGTCGCGTTATTTCCCTGGATGGTGATCTCGCTGGTAATAGCAGGTAATCCGTTGTATACCTTGGTGGAGCCCACCATTACCGAGTTATCAACCTGGGTGAGGGTGTAAACACAATTCGGATACAAATTAATAACATCCGGTCCAGCGGTACTGTTGGCCTGATTGATATGGCCAATCAAGTTGGATTCGCTGCATCCCGGAAAAAAGGGTGGGTTTTGAGGCGCCGGGGGGGAATTATCGCAGGCACTAAAAAGAACTGCCACGCATATCAATACTAGAATAAAAAACCGGTTGTTCTTGTGATGGGTCATGGGTTCCTCTCCTTGTTAATAGTTTCCGATGCGTCGTAATAAAAGGCCAAAAGTAAAGCTTTCTTCGGTATGTTCATTTTGAAGAATATTGAGCATCTCTCCTGATCCAGATTTTTATAATCATTTTTTCGAGGGCATAATTCCCACTCACTTAAAGAACGAAATAAGGGACCAAAATGTTACATGACCGGTGATGGAATCAACACTATACATGATCGCTCCCCTAATCAGTAATGTATTTCCGAATAGATAATGGAGAAAATAGCAAGGGATCGCCTTTTCAGGCAGCCCCATGTTTGTAATAATTGGGTTCTTCTTACTAAAAATCTATGCTGGTATCAGGCTGCAGAACGTGGACAATAGTATCTGTTTCCCCTTCCACCCGTTTTTTCCAGGCTTCTGGATCCTGGGCGATCAAGGGCCAGGTGTTGTAGTGGGCCGGAATTACGAATTTGGGATGGATGAGTTTCACGGCCCGAAGGGCATCATCCGGACCCATGGTGAAGTTATCACCAATTGGAAGCAGTGCCAGATGGATTCCTTCTTCTCCAATCAAGGACATGCCTGCAAAGAGTCCAGTATCACCTGCCAGGTAGATTTTTTTATTGTCAGGAGTGGTTATTAGAAATCCTCCTGGCATACCTCCATATGAGCCGTCTGGCAGAGAGGAACCGTGAATTGCCTGGGTCAGCTTGAGATAACCAAAGGGATAATCATGACCGCCGCCAATATGCTGGGGATAAACTTCTGCTCCTCGCTCGCCCAGCCAGCTGGCAATCTCAAAGTTGGCAATCACTTTTGCCCCTGTCCGCTGAAAAATTTCCACCGCATCTCCGACATGGTCTCCATGCCCGTGAGTAATCAGCAGGTAGTCCGGATCAAGATCTTCTGGTTTGGTTTTAGTTGCCGGGTTATCAGAGAAATAAGGATCTATCAGCAATTTGTGTCCTTGAATATCCAATCCGAAAGTGCCGTGACCGTAGTAGGTGAACTTATAACTCATCTGAACCTCCCGCAATTTTATTTGTTAGAAAAAGGCTTTATCTGCAGGTTAATTATATGCCAGCTTCTGTGTTTGATGGTGTGGATTTTACAAAGAAAACAAGGGGATTAAAATAGATTTTTTTTGTAGTCTTTAATTGAAAAAACGAAGCTACAAAAAAACCCTCTGGTTAGGGTAAAATCATTTATGGTTAACTAGAATTTTGCCGAATGATTATATTCCCCCGGTAAAACATATTATTTTACGAGGTATCTGATGACAAAACAAACAGATCGATTCTATTTAGGAAGAATATTTGATTCCAAAAAGAGGGAAGTTACATTGGATCCCCTGATGTATGACCCGGATGATTTAACCACTCACGCTGTCTGTGTGGGTATGACAGGGTCAGGGAAAACAGGGTTGTGTATTGACCTGTTGGAAGAAGCTGCTTTGCAGGGTATCCCGGCTTTAATGATTGACCCTAAAGGCGATATTACCAATGCGCTGCTCCACTTTCCTGAATTAAGGCCTGAAGATTTCTTGCCCTGGGTGAATCCGGATCAAGCACGGCGGGAGGATAAAACTATTGAACAGGCAGCGGCAGATGCCGCGTCGCTGTGGAAAAACGGTCTGGCGAAATGGGATATTGGACCGGAACGGGTCCAAGCTCTCCAGGATGCGGCTCATTTTGCTATCTATACTCCGGGATCGGAGTCCGGTATTCCAGTGAATATTATGGCCTCTTTTGAAGCGCCAAAAATTCCCTGGGATGAAAATCGGGAAATCCTGGTAGAAAAAATCTCCGGCATCGCGATGGGGTTGTTGGGGTTGGTTGGTTTGGACGATCTGGACCCGGTGCGCTCCAAAGAACATATCCTGGTCAGCAATATCTTTGAGAGCTCCTGGAGTAAAGGCCGCGACCTGGATTTATCTGAGCTGATTCTTCAAATACAGAATCCGCCATTTGAAAAGCTGGGTGTGTTGGCGATAGAAAATTTCTTCCCGGAAAAAGAACGGCTGGAATTGTCTATTCTGTTGAACAATATATTAGCCTCGCCGTCTTTTCAATCCTGGATAGAGGGAGAGCCGCTGGATATCGAATCTTTGCTGTATGCCCCAGATGGCCGGCCTCGTCACAGTGTGTTTTATATCGCCCATCTCTCTGATGCTGAAAGGATGTTTTTTGTAACCCTGCTTTACTCAGCTGTTGAGACCTGGATGAGAACGCAAAAAGGCTCCACTTCTTTGAGGGCCCTGATTTATTTTGACGAGATATTTGGTTATCTCCCGCCGGTAAAGAACCCGCCTTCCAAAACTCCCATGCTGCGGATGCTGAAGCAAGCCCGGGCTTTTGGCGTGGGACAGGTGCTGGTGACCCAGAACCCGGTTGATGTGGATTACAAAGCCCTGTCCAATGCGGGGACCTGGTTTATCGGCAAACTGCAAACAGAGCAGGATAAAAATCGTCTTCTGGATGGATTAGAAGGCGCAGCTCCAGGGCTGGACCGTAAAACCTATGATAAATTGATATCAACCCTGGATAAACGGGTTTTTCTGCTGCACAATGTTCATGAAGACCAGCCAGTTCTGTTCCACACCCGCTGGGCAATGAACTATCTGACAGGACCATTGACCCGAGTGCAGCTCCCTGCGTTAAATGCGCTGGCGGGCGCTGACCAAGGTCCCATTGCCAGACCTGCCAGCCCGGCCAGGCAGCGCCAGGCAGCCCCCGCTGTTTCCGGGAAGAGGGCAGGGGAGCACCAGACGTCAAGTACTCGACCCAATGTTCCAGCGAGCGTTGAGGAATATTATTTACCAAACAATCTCAGCTTGTTGGAGGCGGTGGATAAAGCAGGAATTTCCCCTCCCCAGGAGGTTAATCGCCAGGTGATTTATAAACCTGTGCTTCTAGCGCAGGCAACTGTCCGTTTTTTGAAGAGGAATTACAATCTCGATTACGATTTAGTCACTTCGGCGATGATCAGCGATCCCGATCGTCAGGGAAGGATCAGGTGGGAAGACAGGCTTTCGGAGCCCATTGATCTGGATGCCCTCGACCGGCAAGCGATTGCCGATTCCCGCTTCCATGAATTGACCGCTCCTCTTAACGACGGGGCAAAATTGCGGGAATTTGAAACGGATTTTCAGGATTGGATTTATCATTCAGTGACGGCTGCCGTCCGTGCCAACGAAGAGCTGAAGGTTTTCGCAGGTCCCCAGGTATCCCAGGGAGAATTCCGCCGGATGTGCGCCGAAACAGCAGAAGAAGAACTGGAGCTGGCAAGAGAGAAA
>Ga0255433_1039_pt1 | contig 11045 bp, 10 predicted proteins | sample ANMaggSSYBR02H12_FD_182672 | JGI IMG/M metagenome (GOLD analysis project Ga0255433, IMG submission 182672) | Sediment cell enrichment communities from methane seep in Santa Monica Basin, California, United Staets - ANME aggregate JGI... | ecosystem: Environmental > Aquatic > Marine > Cold seeps >...
ACTCCCTTTAAAAATCGTATATTTATTTGTTTTTTAATATATTTTTCAGGTCTTTAGTTCTCTCTTTACCTGAAATAGTAGAACAAAAACTTTCAATTCTTTTTACTGCACAATCTTTGTAGCCTGATTAATTCTTTTATTATCTGTATTCCTCAAAAGCATCCACCATTGCCATAACATTTTCATCTTTGCAATATAGGGTCAGGGAATTAGAACTGCTCATTATATATGAACTGCCTATGGATAATTTGCTTACCTTTTCTTTTACTTCCCTGTAGGTTTCTTCTCTGCTGCCAAGACCCAGAGTGTTTAAATCGATATTTCCAATGGTGCATACCCTGTCTTGATATTTTTTCTTAAAGTCAAAGATATCTACTGCTCCCGGTTCCATGGGGTGAAGGCCATTAAACCCAAGAGAAAGAAGGTCTTCAGTAACTGAAAGAAAGTTTCCATCAGTATGATATACAGAAGGTTTAGTGCAGGCCTGGGCTACTTTTCTTATTCTTGGCATACAAACTTCCCTGTAAAAGTCAGGTGAGAACATAAGACCGGTTTTATATGCTATATCATCTCCAAACCATATAAAGTCGATATCCAGCATACATAATTTCCTGACTGCTTCTGCTATCCATTCTGTATAAATATCAAGCATCTCTTCAATTACACCTATATCATCGATCATCATATAGGAAAATGTCTCCCAGCCAAGGCTTAGAAGCATCGGGTCCGTTCCGATATTTATTTGTACCCAGGTTGCATAATCTCCCCTGTGTTTATTTATATAGTTATTGGCATACTCAAATACAGCTTCATCATTTAGGTCGGCCAATTTTATCTTTTTTAAATCATCTTTGCTTTTAATACCACCATTTGTTAAGTAGGTCCTATCTCCATTTTTTTGTGCTGCTTTATTTTCTTCTATTTGCAATTGTGGCATAAGAGCAAAGCCCCAGCCATCCAGATGCAGCTTCTGGCAAAGTTCACTGGGCATATAATAATCCCATCCTACAAAACCAAAAAAGGGATTATAGCCATCAAGGGATGGGGGATTATTTTTATATATCGGCTCTTTTCTTCCAAGAAGCCTTTTCCCTAGCACCTCATCTACTACCAACTCCATAAAAGGTGTTTTATCGGGTGTGCCAAGATTTAAGGCAGTGAGTACTCTTTCTCTTGAATTCATTTATTAGCCTTTCTATCCTATATATTTCAATACTCTATTTAGAAAATAATGTTATATCGTCCTAATTATTATTAATAGTTATCTTCCATCCATTCCCTAATCGTCAAAAAATTATTCAGAGGCACATCAGCGCCATCAGCACCTGCAAGCAAAATAAAATTAGAGTCTTTGATTCTTCCCGAAATCACGTCATCGAGGTATATTTTTATCTTTTCTGGATCCTTATGCATTAATATAGTCGGTTCTACTGCACCGACAATTATCAGTTCCTCTCCTAAAACATCGAGAGCATCTTCCCATGGACAATCCCCGGTAGGGGGTCCGGTCAAAGCATGTATGCCATCGCAATTTGTTTCCTTTATCAGGTCAAGAATGTTTCTGATATGTCCGCACATATGGAGTATTGCAGTTTTACCGGCACTTTTCATCTCATTTACAAAATCCCTTTGATGAGGCATATTGTATTTATGGTATATCTCCGGGGATATATAATATGTACTGGTATTTTCAATAAGTGTAATAATGTCACATTCCGACCTGGATAATATTTTATAGGCCTGCATCTGCCTGTCATGTATTGTCTTTATCAATTCTTCCATTAACCCTTTGTGATCATTTAGCAGATAATAGAAATTTTCTATTCCTATCACTTCTTCTAATAGTAAAGGGACAGCTGAAGTTCCGCAGAACCTCATTACTATTCCATTATCACCTGTCAGGTTTTCAATTTTTCCTACAGTATCGGCATCACTATCACCCTTAAAATAGCTTTCCTGCCAGATTTTGAGGTATATTCTTAAATCGTCTTCATTCTCTACAAAATATTTTACAGGGTGATCCTGCTTACTTGTTTGAACTATATCACCAGATTTTGTTTTTAACCGTATAGTTTTACTCCCAGCATCTAAATCTTCATCGGTAATAATTTGAACATCATCGCCCAGAATATGCTCTGGAGATTGAAAATTATATGGGGTCCCCCACCCTTCTAGAATTAAGATATCGCAGTCAATATGTTTGTAAAATTCTAAAGAATCTATATTTTTTCTATTATATCCCGGTATCCTGGTCTTACTATCAATAAAAACTGTCCAGGGCATTCTGTCCGATGCAGTTTTATTAAAAGTATTAATAAGTCTTTGTTTTTTGGTGAATTTTTTCATTTTTAACTTATTTTACACTCCATATAATTTCTATTAAAAACAGTAAATTTGATATATGCAATATCCAAATCAAGAGCAGTTATGTATCTTTCCATATTAGGCCAGACTGAATATCAATAGATCTCTTTTAATGCTTCAATAGAACTTTCTAATAAAATCTTGACACCCTCTGAACTCGGCTGCTGTACGGCCCCGATCAGTGATTCATATCCTCCAGCTTCCCATGCTTGTTCTGGAACTAAATAACCGATATAATCTCCCCCTAATCCAACCGGAATAGTCCATTTGAATGGACTGTATTTCTTTATTTTTATACCAATCTCTGAAAAAATCTCCCCCGGCATACTGACAAAACCGTATCTGCCTATTCTCCAGGCCTGAATAACCGTATTTATTTCCTTCTTCTTTTTTTGTCTTGCAGCTTTTAGCGCATTATAAAAAACTTTTAAATCTGAATCCTTATATTGAGATTTATTAAATTTATCCTCAAAATCTAAATTGCAGTCTACAAGAGGGATAGTTACCTCTTTTTTTATTGATTTTAATATTACTTCTTCTTCATAAGATTCATTCGATTCCAGTTTCCCTATTATTAATTTAGAGATCTCATTTCCTGTAAATTCGGGATCCCAAACAGGATTGATATCTCCACAGGCACCAGGGACAAATATTGTTGCTGCTTTATCGCCATATTTTTCTGAAATCTTCGATGCTACTACTGAAGGATAATCTCCGCTTATTGTCTCATGATTCCTGTCAGAATTTGGATGAATCACTGATTGGAACAAGACTGCATATAAATTATTTCTTTCAATTCCTTCAAATGCCAGAGCTATCATTTCTGAGTCAATTACTCCTGCTGATCCGACTGATTGCATATTATTTTCGATATTGTCAAGTAGCCAGGCATTGACCTCTCTTCCATCTTTAAATCTTATTCTACGGTTTATTGCCAATCCATTATAAAATACCCTGGCAGCTTTTATCCTGACCAATGACTTTTTATCATTAGCATCTTTAATACATTGGGAAATTTTCCCCGGGAATGATTCCAGCCACTTTTTATTTATTGGATCAGCCTCAAAAATTGGCATAGTATATGGTCCTGAATGAGTATGACTTGTGGCCCACATAATATTCTCTACCGGAATGCCTGTTTGCTTGCTTGCGAGTTTTATTCCATGATTGCCAATACTTGCAGGAAGTGCAATTAAATCCATGACCATATAAACAATTGTTGTGTTTCCATTATCAAGCACTATTGCTTTAATTTTTAATGGATATTTTACTTTTTTTGATTTTCTGGGTTCTAGATATCCTGCTAAAAAGGTCCCGATCTCCGGAGTTATATCAACTTCAGCTTTACCCATAAAAAGATTATTTTTCAAAATTCCTCCTGCAGAACATTATTGCATTTAAAATCAAATTATCTCTATTTTTAATAATTTGCATAAATCCTTAAATAATTCAGTATTATCTCCATATGAAATAATATAGTGTTGGCTGGCTACACTATCAGCAAATTCTTCTACCGGTATATTTAGGATTGCTTCAAAACTTGGAGGTTGCGGACCGCCTTCCCAGCCTATTTCCCCCCAGTTCCGGGGTTCTACGGCTTTACCGGTTACCATATGAAGGTAATACTTGTCTCCTTTGCTGGTAAGCCTGCATAGAGTTATCGGGCCTGTTTTCACTTTTGATATATTCAGTATTCCCTCATCAGTATATCCAAATTTGGTAGCCAGTACCTTATTTGGTCCATCTATTACTTCAGAAGGTATATAATCTGGAACCCCAAATAGAACCCTGTCTTCCATGAACTCATAAATCTCAAAATATGCGCCTATCTGATCTGTTAAGTATTTTGTTATCAATTGTGTGACTGCTCCCAGGGTATCATTTTCTGGTATTGTGCATATATCCAGCTCATCAGCCAGTAGCATAAGGGTCATCGAAGGAGGAAAATTAAGCAGCTTTTTAACTCCATCTACATCGATAAGTGAGATAGCCTGATACTGTTCTTCTTCTATTTTTTGTTTTATAGCTAAATAAAGCCTGGCACCTTTTGCAAACACATCATCACTGATGGGCTTATCATATGTCCATAATTTTTTTACTTTTTCAACGATTTCTAAAACATTTTCTTTATCAAGTTTTTCAATTCTCTGGACCATTTCAAGCATCTCAAAGATTTCAACCTCTGGTCCTATTTTAGCTTTTAGTGATACTCCATCATATAATGTTCCGTAGAGCTTCATATCTCTAAATCCCATCATACCTATCCTGGAATGCTTAAGCAGGTCAATAGCTTTTGCTACCTTTATAAAACTCTTTATCTTTTCTACCTTCGGCGGTGAGTTAGGAGTATTGTAAATATATTTAAAATCATATCCCAGATCCTCCATTACTTTCCTGAGCGCAGTGGTTCCAGCCTGATCTGCAGTAGTCATTAATCTTCCATTTTCATAATATCCTGATAGTCCCCATATGAGCATTGGTTTGTGAGTAAATTCACTGGTCACCTGTATTATAGTATGGGTTGGTATCCAGCCAGCAACACATACTATCATAAGATCAAATTCCTTGTTTTTAAGGTCATTTACTGCTCTTTGGGCTTCTTTTCTCTCAAAATCATCAAAAACATAATCCGTTGTGATTATATCAATTTCCAGCTTTTCTAATTCGTTTTTTGCTTCTTTTAATTTTTTTTCAATGACCTGCTTTGGTGTATTTACCTCTCCAAACCCTACAAATGCTACTCTGGGTCTAAAATTCATATTTCTCCCTTTTCTTAAATTAAATTGAAATTTACTTTAAATATCTTCATTCAAATCAATTATTGCCTTATCATCTTTACTTATTTTTATAAGGCTTTCATCTACTATTTTCCCATTTACCATTAACTTCTTAATTTTATGTCTGTTAAAATTATTAATAATAAGTTGATAACTCTTACTATCATCACATGTATTTACCGCAAGTATTTCGTCTTCTAAAACACACTCAAAATCAATCTCATCATAATCATCAATATATTTAAAGCTTGATCTGCCCTCTGGATATATATCCAATATTAGTTTATCAAGTGGCTTATCTTCTATATGACTTATATCTTCCTGCATGGGTATTATGGAACCTGATTTTACAAATAAAGGTAGTTTATCTAAAGGAGCCTCATATCTGTATTGTCTCTGTCCTTCATATATTTCCTTTGTCCAATAATCAATCCATTTGCCTTCTGGTAAATATACATATCTAAAGTCACTATTGTCAAAGACTGGAGCCACTAAAAAACTATCTCCAAATATATACTCATCATCAATACCAGCCGCTATAGGATCATCCTGATAATTGAGTACCAGAGGCTTTATAAATGGAGTATTTTCAGATACGCAAAGATTTGCACAGGAATATATATATGGGATAAGTGAATATCTTAGCTTATTATACTTTTTAAATATCCTAAGGGCCTCCTCCCCATATTCCCATGGTTCATTTGGCTGCATTCCATGGCATCTTGTATGGGATATAAACATGCTAAGTTGCGCCCACCTTGTATAGAGTACCGGATCTTTTTTGCCTAATTGGAAATAACCTCCTATGTCATGGCTCCAAAATATTACTCCGCAAAGAGCAATAGAAAGTCCCCCTCTTAAAGTAGCCCTCATAACATTAAATGTCCTTTGGGGGTCCCCGGACCAACAGATAGGATACCGCTGCATGCCGGTCCAGCCTGACCTGATGCAGCATAGTGGCTTTTCACTTCTAATCTTTTTCATAAAATTATATATAGCGCCGGAATATAGCAAAGAATAAACATTTCTCATCTCTTTGCCTGTTTTGCCATTTGAAAAATATGTATCTGCCGGTATGTCTTCTCCAAAATCAATCCATATGGCTCCTACTCCCCAGTCGATCAGATATTTTAGTTTTGATAAAAACCATGCAGTCGCATCAGGATTTGTAAAGTCTACTATCCCTGCTTCTGGCTGTAGTTCAAGTTTCTCAATATCCACTTTAGAAAAATCTAACAGGTCAGTAGATGTTTCGGGTTCAGTCGGAAGAGGCGATTGCCACAGATATGTATCTCCGTTTTTGTCTTTTAGAAAATATCCCCTGTCCTTGCCTTCATTAAATATATCAGCATTGATAGATATTGTAGGGTGTATCCACATGCATAATTTATAGCCGTCTTTTCTCATTGAAGATATCCATTTTTTAGGATCAGGAAAATATTCTTCATTAAATATAAAGTCGCAGTAATGTCCGTTTTTCATCCAAAAAGGGTCAATACCTATAATATCTAAAGGGATGTCTTCTTTTTGGTATCTGTCGGTTATTGTTTTTACACCTTTACTTGTTTTATATCCATATCTATTTGACCACAGTCCAAATGACCATTTAGGAGGAACGTCTTTGCACTCGCCGGTAAGAACTGAGTATTTTGATATGATGTCTTTAAAAGATGGTCCGTATATAAAATAGTAATCAAATGTGGAGTCTTGTACTTCTATAGTATATGAGTCAAAAGATATGGTTGCCAGATTGTAATCTATCTTTGATGTTGTATCTATTAGTATCCCATAGCCTTTTGAATTTAAAAAGAAAGGAATATTTTTGTATGCCTTATCAGAGCTTGCCCCAAATGCATCATAATTACATGCTTCTATATTTTGGCCTCTTTTATCAATGGGTGAAAATTTCTCCCCGAAACCATAAAACTTTTCATCATGTCCTGTAAAGAAGGAGTCTTTAATTGACACAACCCTGTCATCTTCTATGGTAAACTTATTAAGCTGCGAGTACCTGTTTCCTACAATATCTATATCATCTATTGCCTGTTTTAATATGCTGCCATTTCCTTTTACTATTTCATAGTAAAATGGATCTTTATATATATGTATATCAAGGTATCCATTTGAGATAGTGTATTTACTGTCGTCTTCAGTAGTTTTTATATTAGAGCTTTTGGAAAACTCTTGTTCAAATATCTCAACATATTCATTTTTTGTTAGACTATCTTTATAGTAGGATATATTTATTATATCCTTTGATACAAATCTAAAAGATAAAAATATATCATCTTGTTCAAAGGATATTATGACACAGTCTATATCTTTGTTTGCTTTGATGCCTTTAACAATTATTGGCTGAAGCTCTTTTTTGTTTACCATTTTACTCCCTTTAAAAAATCGTATATTTATTTATTTTTTAATATGTTTTCCAGTCCCCTGATCCGGTCTCTGTCTAAAATTGTTGAGTTAAAACTTCCTATCTTATTTACTGCATCATCGCCATAACCCAATGAATTTATATCCTGCAACTGGAAATAATTTCCTGTATCTATCTTTTTGTATTTCATCAAGTGTTTTGTAAAGTCTTCTAAACTATTAAATCTGATCCTATTATTTAGTCCAAGATGAGGGGCAAGAACAGCTTTTCCGGAAAATTTATCTACTATTTTTTCATAAGACGTCTCGCTTGCTCCAAAACATATCCCTCTTAAGTTTTTTATCAATTTAAAGCTATCCAGCAGATGCTCAAAATTACCACAGCTGTGGAGAAATATTCCACCGTATTCTTCTGAAAGGACATTGACAGAAGGAACAAAAAACTCTTTAAAAAGTTCTGGAGATAGATTTACAATTGAATCCGCACTTAAATATATTCCATATCCCTCAGGTATATACATACCAGTTGAACCGATTGAAAAACCCGTATTAAATTCTCTGGCAATCTTTTTTTGCTCATTTATAAAATCAATTATTGCCTCATTTATTACCAGGAGCAGCTGATGGATAAGCTTTGGCTCATCCATCATTGCAAACAAAGTATCTTTTGTCTCCATCAATAAAAACATAATTTCTAGTGGAGGGTAGTGCTCTGAAAGACAGACCGGATATCTGTAGTCAGTCTCCTCCCCAAAATATTTTGTATACTCCAGAAGCTTGCCCGTCAGTCCTTCTTTGACATCAGGTTTTTTTATCTTTTTTATATCAGCTACACTTTTTATAATAGGTTCAATTTTAGGATAATCTTTTTTATGCCACTTAACCTTACCTCCAAAACCTTCTGGCAGCCCAACTACGCCAAAAGTTGGCATAAGCATCGGTATATAGTCATCATCAATACCATCATGAGCCTTTATTTCTATAAGCTGTGTCTTAAGCTGCAGCTGCGGGTCAAGAAGCATCTTGCTAAAATCATCATATTTATAATTCACACCGGGTCCTATTACATAAGCGGGCCGACCCACTTCCTCAAAATCAAATATATTTTTTATAAATTCTGCTCTCTTTTCATATTTTCTTAGCAATTTTTCTCCTCAATAAATATCCGAATTTTTTCAGCATAATAGGATCGATAAAATCATATATATGATTTCTGGACCTTAAGCCACATTACTTCCCTGCCCCGGCAGTAAGGCCTGATATCAGCTGCTTCTGGAAGATTATTCCAAGTATAAGTGGTATTATGGCTCCGCTTATACCCATAGCCATGACAATTGACCAGGAAAATTTAGTTGCAGAGAACATTATAGTCTGAAGCCTTACTGGCATAGTCATGACATCACTTCCAAACACAAAGGCTGAAGCAAAGAAATACTCTCCCCAGGAAAATATGAATAGAAGCATTGTAAGTCCGATTATCCCGGGTATGGTTATCGGAGCAACTATTCTAAAAAGTACTACAAAATCATTGCACCCATCTATTTTTGCCGCATCTAAGAGGGCGCCGGGTACAGAGGACTGCATATACCCTCTCATAAACCAGATCATAAGAGGCAAGAATATTACAGTATGTGATATTATCACAGCAGCCAGCGTATTTATCAGGTTTAATTGATTAAGTACAAGATAGAGGGGGACAAGAAGCGATACGAGCGGAAACATCCTCCCGAGCAGTATCCCTGTATAGAATACATTTTTTCCCCAGAACTTAAATCTGTAAAACCCATATGCTGCAAGCAGTCCAAAAAATACCACCAGGGTGCTTGAAACTACTGCCACTATAAGGCTATTTCTTATCGATACAGCTACACCCGCATAATCGGGGTCTGTAAATAAAGCTATATAATTGGATATTGATATAGATTTTACTGAGATATCAGGTGGAAACTTTGCAGTTACCTGATCCGGCACAATTGAGACAAATAGCATCCATATGAAGGGAAATATTGCAATACAGATACTTACTATTACTATTACTATGGGTACTATTTTTCCTATATAATATTTTAATTTCATTTTATAAGCCTAACTGTTCATCTTCATAAGTTTTAGAAGCTTTCATATATATGAGTACAAAAATCAATATGAATAGATATATCACAAAAGAAAGTGCTGCGGCTGCTCCAAAGTTAAACTTTGTAAATGCTTCCCTGTAGACAAGGATACTTAGAACATCTGTAGCCTTAAGAGAGCCTCCTGATGCGCCTCCTATCATAAGATAGATGGTTGTAAATGCCTGAAGCAGGTCCATCATCCTAAATATTACTATAAAGGTTATAGTGGGCTTTAATAGGGGCAGAGTGATATTAGTAAATTTATTCCAGGTATTGGCGCCATCTATCATGGCTGCTTCATAGAATTCATGCCTTATTGCTTTAAGACCTGCAAGAAGCAGAAACATTACAATGAAGACGGTCCATGTAGTCTGGACTATGATCACAGAATATAGCGCAAGCGAGGGTGAGTTAAGATATGTTATCTTTTTTCCCATCACCCCTATAAAGGATAGGAAATTATTTAGGAGCCCGTAATCGGGCTGAAGTATATATCTCCACAGGCCTACCATGACCGGACTGGGCAGCACAAGGGGTATTATTAGAAGGCCCCTTAGATATTTTACTCTTCTTGTATTATTGAATGTAAGGGCAAATATGAATGCTCCTACAAATTCCAGTACGGTAGAGAGTATGGCATATTTAAATGTAGTATAAAGAGAATACCAGAATCTGTCATTTTGAAATATTTCTATATAACTTGTGATCCCATTAAAGACAAGCGGTCTTCCGATCTTATATGTAAAAAAACTTGTATAAAATGATCTGAGTACAGGGTATAGAAAGAAGGAGCCCAGAAACAACATGCCTGGCAATATGAATGCAAACCCTATTATCTTATTTTTAGTCGATAGTTTTAAATTCATTGTCCTATTTTTCTAGTAGACTTTTAATAATCTCTTAAAGGTATGGGTAGATAAAACTACCCATACCTTTATCAGTGTAAAAAGAAGACCGTATTATTTAGACAGCCAGTCTTCTTTGCCCCATACACCCAGCTTCATATAATCAGGATCCGGATCGATCTGTGCCTGTGCATCTGCTAAAGCATCTTCAACACTCATTTCTCCTGCGAATATACTTGCAAGAGCATTTGATATCGGGTCATTATATGCTTCTGGACATTGCGGCCTCATCTCTCTTGTATTTAATTGCTCCAGTATTACTCCCCAATCAGGATGAGAAGCTACAAGCTCTTCATCTTCAAGCATGGAATAAAATGGAGGGCCTATTGGCATAAATCCTGTTGCATAATATCTTTGAGCTTCTGGTCCATTGAAAAATTGCAGCCATTCAATGGCGATTTCCTGAAGTTCAGGGGATGAGAATGCATTTATGCTATAACCATGGCCACTGATTGCTACAGGTGCGCCATTTGATGGAGTTGCCGATACTCCAATATTGGTCTTTCCAA
>Ga0255433_1055_pt1 | contig 10882 bp, 10 predicted proteins | sample ANMaggSSYBR02H12_FD_182672 | JGI IMG/M metagenome (GOLD analysis project Ga0255433, IMG submission 182672) | Sediment cell enrichment communities from methane seep in Santa Monica Basin, California, United Staets - ANME aggregate JGI... | ecosystem: Environmental > Aquatic > Marine > Cold seeps >...
CATGGTAGCTTGGTGCATATCCTCTAATCTTGATTTAAATTCACTAAATGTACCTCTACGATGTCTGTAATCCATCTTTTTTGCTAATGAGTATAAGGTCTCTTCAGCACTCTGCCCACGGTTATTGTGCAGTAGGTACTCTTCTGAGAATATGATCTGTAGAAGTATGTCTTGCCATGTTTCTGGGTTACTTGAGACTATTGTATTGGAAATTTCTTCTTTTTTTGTAGTGCTTTTCTCTGGGAAAAAGAAGTCCACCAGCCTGCGTGTTACTCCTGAAGTAAAGCGACCAGATTTGGCAAGTTCTCGATAGAAATCCTCACCGGTTATTACTGCTTCTCCACCAAAGAAACTGGTTAATACATTAAGTGGTGTTGTATTTTGGTTTAGGCTTACTTCAAGTGTATCACTATCAGTATTTAGCTTCCAGTTCTTTAATGCTGTTCCTGCTACAGGGACATGGGTATCATCAGCATCAAGCAGGTAGATTTCCAGCATTTCACGTCCATTATCCTCTGGACTCCTAAATCGTCTCCAGTTGTCCTCACTCATCATATGTACATAGGTAGTGAAACGCATTCCACTCTCATTTTCAAGCATGGTTACCAGACGGTTGTAAACACCAGATACATTGGGAGTATGGGCAGTAGAGAGTTCGTAAGCAGGTGAGAACATGATCGTCTGTGAGAGAATATAGGCAACCCAGTTGTTAAAAAAGTATTTGTCCAGATCTTTCATTGCATAGAAGCGTGTTAAGATTGTAATAGCTTGAGGTGTGTAGTAGCTACTATCATACTGACGAAATACTGTATCATCTAAAATATGCTCCTCAAGCCATCCTCTGTCAGTTGTCTCTACTTCAAGTCTACTACGTACACCACTTAGAAAGTTGTCCTCAGTGATCTTTGCTTTAAGTTCATGGAGTGGATACCCAAAAAAGAGTGATGTCAATAGCTTGTCAGCTATCTGTAGTTTTTGTGATTCATTTAAAGCATTAAATTCAGCATTGGTTAACTGGTTTAAGGTATAGTCGGAAGCAGGCATATTTTTATAATAAAAAGTAAGACCTTTATACTCTGATCTTGAGAACTCATCATCACTGCTGTCTGAAGTAGTTCCTGTTGTTCCGGTAGTAGCAGTATCTGAGCTGCCACCACCGCCACAGTTTGTTAAAAGTAATGAAATAAAGAGAATCGATATCCATCTTATAAGAGCATGTGAATTGTACATGAAAATCCTTTGGTTTGATGTTGAGCTAACAGAATAAGGGATAAAAGCAGAAAGAGCTTAAAGAAAAGAAGTATTATTAAGTAAGATATTTTGTATATTTTACATTAAGTTCTATGTCTCATAGGCAACTTGGCGATCTTTTAGCATTTAGATATAAAAAGACCCATAGCTTTCTGTCCCTACCTCGCGATAGGTTTAGCTTTATCATATTATAGTTTGAGAGCATTACCATAGTATTACTTAAGTGATTTTATACAAGTAATTTAGTCTCGGACTAAGTATAACAGTTATTATATTAAGTGAATTTTAAATGGAGCGTATAGTGTTTATAAGCGCTTAAAGAGAAAAATCTTATTATAATTTATACAAGATTACAGGAAGAGGGAATATGATGATGATCCTGATTCTTGGGGACATGACGGGTGGATGCCTAGTTTTATTGACTTTGAACGATTCAATCCCAACAGTGACAGCGATATAGGTAGCCTTAGAACTTTTGTAGATTATCTATTCGAGTCTACTATTGCACGTAAGGCAACGGACGATGAGCATGCCCTCTTCAAAAATCATATGATCGAATTACGAGATGGCAAACAACTATTTAGGTACGATTTCAACATGTTTATATCTCGTGATGATCCAGAGGATCAAGCTAGTAGAAGAGAACGATATAAAAGAAATATAGCCTATCTTGTATTAGACTACATTTCACGCTTAGATACGATTTACAGACAAAGAGAGGTAAACTAAAATGAAACGAAGAGACTTTATAAAACTATCATTAGCAGCAGGATCAGCAATTCTTCTGCCTACTTTTAGCTATAGTGCAACACTGGATGTAAATGCAATAAACTTCTCCAGTGCAACATACAACGATAATGCTGCACAAACAATAATAATATTTATGTATGGAGGTGCAAGTCAACTAAGTGGTAATATTACCAATCTAGCTGAGATCGACCAACACTCACAGAACAGTCACGCAGACTACTTCAGAGGTACAACACCCACTGCTAATGGATGCTGGCAAGAAGCAGGCGGTGTACATATGGAGGAACTTATTGCTGCAGGTGATATGACACTCTACCGCACATGCTACTCACAAGAGCGTGAAGATGCGGGGAACAAAGCCCACGGTGTGTGTACTGAGCAAAACCAAAAAGGTACTTATGATGCTGATGGTGGTGGGATAGTTGCCAATATCGCTGCTATACTTCAGGCAAAGGGAGTAGTCAATGCAAACACACTCATGCCATTTGTCACTATGGAAGGAGAATCAACATTCTACCTGGAGGGCAATACGGCTCTACCAGGCTATCTCAAACCAGTAGGGATAAACGAAAACTTTGACAATCCATACGATAGAGATATTAGTCGCTGGCTTCATTGTACACAAGCAGAGAATGATAACAACAACTGTACAGATGCTGCCAGTGGTTATATTCCTAAATTAAGCCAAGACATGGATACCCTAACACAAACTTATAACCAAGCAGGTAAAGTAAAAGATGCTTTTGCCAGAAGAGGAGAGCTATCTAACTTTATAAAAGAGATTGCAAATTCAACTACCCCTGATCTGGGAGAAAACGCCTATCCCAATAATAGTTTCTCTGAAAAGATCGAAGCAGCAATTAAGCTATTGGATTATAACTCAGATACCAAGATCATCACACTGGGGACAGGTGGACTAGGCGGCTGGGATGACCACAATGATGGTCGAGACTATGTAGGTCGGATGGAAAACCTATTCCAGTCACTAAAGTCAGCCATGGCGCACATAAAAGCAATTGAAAAAGATAGCACGATCAATATCATGGTATTTGGTGAGTTTGGTCGAAATGTAAACCTAAATTCTGCCAATGGGTGGGATCACGGTAATCTACAGAATCTTTATATTTTGGGTGGAAAAGGATACTTTACACACAAAGGTGTAGTAGGTGAGACCATAGTAGATAACGCAGGCAGTAATAGGATTTGGCTTAAGCCAAAGAGTGGCACTTACTGGTTTGAGCCACTCAGTATTGCCTCCACACTCTACAGTATTTATGGGATAGAGAATCCCAATGTATTAACTGGAGGGAACTATCCACCGGTCAATATCGTATAGATAAATTATACAATTTAATATAATTAATTTAACTATATTTTCACTCTCGCTTCTAAAGCACGCGAGAGTGACATTACATCTATATTATCCAACTCTACCCCTGTAGGCACACCCTGCGCGATCTTCGTAAATTTCATATCTAATCCAGTGAGTTTATCTTCTATGTAAAGTATCATCGTATCTGTAGCAATGCTTGGAGGGAAAGCAAAGATGATCTCATCTACACCACCTACGGCATAAAAAAGGTGCGCTTCATCAAGATCTCGTACTTCTGAGATCACATAATAAACCCCATCAAATTGTCCACTCTCTTCTATAGTTAAAATATCTTTTGCACTTTGCACAATGCAGAGTTTTGAACTGTCACGGTAAGGATCTGAACAGATACTGCAGAGTTCATCTTCACTCATATTATGGCATTTGGTACACTTCTGAATAGCATTCACCCCTGTCTCTATGGCATGGGCCAGTTTCATAGCAGCGAAACCATCTTCCATCACGGCATGATAAGCTAAACGTATGGCAGATTTTTTACCTATGGACGGTAAAGAACCAAAGGCATCTACCAAGTTTTCAAAAGCTTCTATCTTGTAATTTTTCATTTTATGCTTTCCTCCGTGGCTACGCTTCGCTCCGCACCCCAAGGGCATTTCTTCCTTCCAGTCAGGGCACCACTTTCTGGTTTCGAAGCTAAAATCGTGAAACTATTCACGATTTCTTAACGCTTCTCATAATCCACAACTTTGGAATATTCTACAACAGTCTTAATGAAATCTACTACTTTTAAGTGTTCAGGATGTACAGCATAAGCATCCAGTCCCTCTTTGCTTTCAAACACAGTGATGATACTTAGATCCATTGCTCTCTCCTCTGTGGAGAAGTTCAATCCTACATCTATACTTCTAAGTGTAGGAACAGCGCCCATAAGATTCTCCAACATCTGTTTTGCTTGGATAATATTGGCTTTTTTGTTCTCTTCTTTAAATTGAAATGCTACGATATGTACTACCATTTAAACTACCTATATAATGTTTTTGTGATTATAACTAAATTATGGTAGAATTCGCCAAAATTATCCCTCAAATTATTGGAGAGAACAATGACAGATATGTGTTATTATGAAGTACTTGAAGTAAGTAAAGACTGTTCAGGTGCAGAACTAAAAAAATCGTATAGAAAACTTGCGATGAAATACCATCCAGATAGAAATCCTGATGATAAAGAAGCAGAAGACACCTTCAAAATAGTCAATGAAGCGTATCAAGTCTTAAGTGATGATGAGAAAAGAGGCATCTATGACCGTTATGGTAAGGCTGGGCTAGAAGGACAAGGTGGCATGGGCGGCGGCTTTGGCGGAGGGAACATGGATGATATCATGGATATCTTCAACTCTATGTTCGGTGGTTCAGGAGGCGGCTTTGGCGGTGGCTTTGGACGCACACGTAGAGACCCTAGCCAAAAATATGCCCTGGACTTTGAGATAGAACTTCCTTTGGCGTTTCATGAAGCAGTCTTTGGATGTGAAAAGAAGATAGATATCACATTTAAGGCACCATGTAATGACTGTAAGGGTACAGGTGCCAAAGATGCTAAGTTGGAGACTTGTGACTACTGTAAAGGTCAAGGTCAGGTACTTATGAGACAAGGACCTATGCAGTTTGCACAGACCTGTCCTAAATGTCATGGTGAAGGACAAAGCATTGCTGAAAAGTGTGGAAGCTGTAAAGGCAAAGGATATCATGAAGAAGAGGATTCTGTAACCATTAGTATCCCTGCCGGTGTAGACAGTGGAAACCGTTTGCGTGCACAGGGGTATGGGAATGAAGCAAAAAATGGAAACCGTGGTGACCTCTATCTGACATTCTATGTGGAAGAGGATGAGAACTTCATACGTAATGGGAAAGACATCTACGTAGAAGTACCTGTATTCTTCACACAAGCTATCCTGGGAGAGACCATCACTATCCCTGCACTTAAAGGTGAACTGGATCTGGAACTCAAACAAAGCACTAAAGATAAAGAACAGTTTGTCTTTGACGGAGAAGGGGTAGCAGATGTACATGGAGGACGTAAAGGTCGATTGGTTGCACAGATCCGTATGATCTTACCTAAGAAGATCAATGAGGAACAAAAAGAGCTACTTGAAAAGCTCCAAGAGAGTTATGGTGTAGAGAGTCGTCCTCATAAAAGTACATTTGATTCTGCATTTAACAGAGTAAAAGGTTGGTTTAAAAACTAAACTATCTTCTAGTATGGACATTCTGTCCATACAACATCCTAATTTATATATTTTTACACTCTTAATATCACATACAACATATTTCTATACTTTTTTTAAAGGATAATTATTTTCCTTTAAGTTTAGAAAGGTTATAATTTTCCAAAGGAGAATATTTTTCCTTAACTCTATTAAAAGGATATATCATGGCACGAAGAGGAAATTCGATCATTAAGGGAATTGAGATCAATGAAATCATTACTGTTCTAAATAAAGCATATGCAGATGAGTGGTTAGCGTATTATCAATACTTTGTTCAAGCAAAAATTGTAAAGGGTATCATGAAAGATGCAGCTATTGCAGAACTTACTGAACATGCCACAGATGAACTTAGACATGCAAATATGGTAGCAGACAGGATCTTGCAACTAGGTGGAACTCCACTACTTAACCCCCAAGATTGGTTTACACATAGTAACTGTGGATATGAAGAACCAAAAGAGTTTGATGTAGTAAGTTTACTTGAAGACTCTATTAAGGGAGAGCAGTGTGCTATTTCCATCTATTCAAAACTTGCTGAAATGACACGAGATAAAGATATCGTCACCTACGACATCGTCTCTGAAATACTTGCAGATGAAGTAGAACACGAAGAAGATTTACAGTCATTGCATGATGATATCACAGAATTTATCAAAGATATCAAGAAAAAAATATAAATTAAATAATAACAAGGAAAAATAAAATGAGACAATACGAGACATATAAGTGTAACAAATGTGGTAACGAAATAGAAGTACAAGAGGTAGGTGGAGGGACACTTGTTTGTTGTGGCGAAGATATGGAATGTATCACTGAAAATCTTACAGCAGTGAATTTAATGAAAGCATTTGCAGGAGAGAGTCAAGCCAGAAATAAATATGAGTTTTTTGCTGATGTTGCCATGGAAGAAGGGTTACATAGAATTGCAAGACATTTTCAGGAAGCAGCTGACAATGAGAAGTATCATGCCATGGCTGAATACAAAGCGTATAACCAACTTGTAAACAATATCGAATTAGATACAACGAAGAAAAACCTTACTTACGCAGCAGATGGTGAACGTTACGAACATGAAGAGATGTATCCTAACTTTGAAGCTATTGCTAAAGAAGAGGGACTTAAAGACATCGCTAGACTTTTTAGAGCCATCGGTAAAGTAGAAGTAGAGCATGAAGCAGAGTACTTAGCACTCAAAGAAGCACTTGAAGCTGAAGGATTCTTTGACAGTGAGAACAATGAAGAGTGGATATGTGAAGTGTGCGGGCATGTACACCGAGGTAAAAAGGCACCAAAAGCCTGTCCTCTTTGTAAAGTAGGTCAAGAGTATTTCAGAAAGAAATGCAATGATGTAACAGCAGGATAACTACTGCACCTTTTGGTGCAGTATGACTTTAGTTTCAGAAGCTTCAAAATCAGTGCTATCCGTACGTGCATCATAAGCAACAACATACACCTCATCAGCACTTTGCAGATAGTTCTTTTCACCAAACTCTGCATAGGCTGTTGCCCCGATGGAGATAAGTGCTTGTGTTGGGTAATTACATGCTTTAAGATGTGCTGCTATGTCTTCTAGTGGTCCAAAATTTTCTTGGGTATTCATTTTATCTATAAGCCATGTTTTTAGCTTAGTATAGAAATAACTGTAGCCAAGGAGTGGAGCATCTACTCCATAAGGGTGTAATACCCCTTCACGCTTCACAAAAGAGCAAAGATGATAGTGACCCATCACTCCACCCTCTTCAAACTTGTCTATAGTTATCCATTTATCACCAATACCTTTAGAGTTGATCCCCCAAGACTTTTTCTCTGAAATCTTTTTAGCACCCTCTTTACGAATGGTACAGTCGTTGAATGTTGTGAACTTTTGTGCCACAAGATCAGTTACTTGATCATCATCATTATAGATGATATCAAAAAGTACAGCTATCTCCGGTTCAACTTGTGCATTGGCTTCATACTCTGGAAGGTTAAGTTTATCCGTACCTATGGAGTAAAGCCCTAAAAAAGAGTCCGATCCTGGTAAGTAAAAAGGAAATATACCTTTGGGTGCATCCGGTTCGGCAGTAACAACATTTTCAAAATCTTTAAGTTCACCAGCTTGTTCCAAATGATGAGCAAAATTTCCTGCAACACCCAGTCCAATAACATTTTTAAGTTCCATAAAGTTCCTTGTGAGAATAATATTAAACGTAGTATATCTTAGTGATGATTATATTGTGTTTTTGAAAAGTTTGAAATGAGGAGAATATGAAAATTATCTACTATCTGAAGATAGTAGATAGAAAGGTTAAACTTAGTTACCCGCTACTGCGTCTTTAAGTGTTTTACCCATTTTAAATTTAGGAGCAGTGTGTGCTGCTTTTGTATACGTTTTATCTGTTCCTGGAACTTTACCACTTTTCTCTGCTACTTCTACTGTAGAGAATGTTCCAAAACCTACTAGAGATACTGATTCTTTTTTAACAAGTGCCTCTGTTACTGAAGAGATAAATGCTTTTACTGCTCTCTCTGCTGCTGCTTTACTTTCGAACTCACCGTTTTTCTGTACTAATTCTACAAAATCTGCTTTTGTCATTCTTCTTCCTTTTTTTAAGATGCAATCATTATAACACAACTTAATCTTAAAAAAACATAAAATAGCCTAAAAAGCCCTAAAAAGCGTAATCTAATGCTATTTTTATAAAAATTTAACGAGAAATTGTATAAAAAATATTTATGTACTTAATAAGTAATTTTTATGATAAGTATTTTTATGATTTTTTATTTAGATAAGAATGGTGCGTCAGAGAGGATTTGAACCTCCACACCACTAGGGCACTACCCCCTCAAGGTAGCGTGTCTACCGTTCCACCACTGACGCACAATGTAGACTGGATAGTTTAAAAGTACTACCAAAACTTTAAAAAATGAGGTTGTAACAAAAAGTTGTGACGGGATTATATCCCTCACAACCTTTTAATGTCTTTAAACTTAACCGATGAATGGGTTAGCGTAAAGAGCGATAAGCGCAATTACCAATGTATAGATAACTTGTGCTTCGATCATTGCAAGAGCAATAAACATTGTAGTCATTAGTTTACCACCAAGACCTGGGTTTCTAGCAGTACCAGCAATAGTTGCAGCAGCAGTCTGACCCATACCGACAGCTCCACCAAGAGCAGCAAGACCAAGACCAACACCAGCAGCAACTACTGAATATGCTTTGATCATAGATTGACCATCTGCTTCACCAGCAAATGCAACAGCACCAAGTGCTAAGAAAAGTAAGAAAAACTTTTTCATTTTATATCCTTTAAATTTATGGGTTTTAAGTCCCCGTTGACTGTCTTCAAAAGTCTGTTCGGATAGCGTAAACGACTAAAAAAGCAACAAGTTGCTTGAGTCTTCTGTTGAAGAATACATAATAATCGCCAATATAAACATAAATGCCTATATTTCCCTACTTATTACTTTATATAAACGACGTGATTATAACTAAAATAAATTTAACTTACGCTAAAAATTCAGGTGTTGCCAACTCTACTTTTTTACCTTTTTGTTCCATTACCACTACAGTGATCTCATCACCTTCACTATATCTCTGGGGGAGGTCATTTACTCTCTCTTTAGCCACTTTAGAGATGTGTAATAATGCATCAAACCCGTCTGGCATTTCAACAAAAAGTCCAAAGTCTACTATCTTCTTGACTTTACCTTCATAGCTTTCCCCTACTTTGTAAACCATCTGCTTCCTAACAGGTGCAGATGCAATATTTTCGATATGTGCTTTAGCTGCTTCTACTTTTGCCTTATCGCCACCTGCTACTTTAACGCCCCCAACATCACGGTCAAGATCTATACTTACTTCGAATTTTTCAATAATTTCACGAATCGTTGCACCTGCTTTACCGATGATGTCACCTATCTTACTCGGGTGCACAGTAAAGTGTTCAGTACTTGGCAATGCTGTACTTGCAACGATATTTTGCTCAGCCTCTTCCATCAGTTCCAGTATATGATTTTTACCTTTACTGGCTTTTTCAAGTGCATCTCTTAACACATTAAGGTCGATCCCGCCTAATTTAATATCCATCTGAAGTGCTGTGATACCATGTTTCGTTCCTGCTACTTTAAAATCCATATCTCCATCATGGTCTTCAAGTCCCATGATATCTGTAAGGACTGCATACTTATCGCCATCTGTAACAAGCCCCATAGCGATACCAGCTACCAGGTCAACCATCTCTACTTCTGCCCCACGAAGTGCAAGTGCTCCACCACAAATGGTTGCCATAGAAGAAGAACCATTACTCTCTAAGATCTCAGAAACCAAACGGATACTTCCATCATAATTAAGATCAATAACCGGTTCCAAAGCTCTTTTCCCAAGGTTACCATGTCCTAACTCTCTTCGCCCTGGTGCACCTATATATTTAGCTTCACCTACAGAATATCCCGGGAAATTATAGTGTACCATAAAGTTCTCTGACTGGCTGTTTTTCTCAGTGATGAGCTCATACATTTGTGCATCTTTTTTATCACCAAGTGTTACTGTTACCAATGCTTGTGTCTGTCCACGTGTAAAGAGACATGAACCATGTACTGATGGCAAAAGGTTTGTCTCGATACTAATAGGTCTTACCTCATCCAATGCTCTACCATCTGCTCTAATGTTTTTATCTAGTATCATCGCTCTTACAACCGTTTTCTTATAACGTTCGAGTATTTTGGAAACCAACTCTTTATCTGCTTCTTTGCCTGCTGACTCTAAAGTCTCCATGATCTTAGTACGTACTTTTTTAAGCTCTGTAGAACGCTCACTTTTTGCCATATGAGAGATAGCTTTTTCTACATCTTCAGCATAGTTGTTTTCAATATATGCATAGAGTGATTCATTTACTTTATCTTCAGCCAAAGTAAGTTCTAAAGGTTCTCTTACTAAAGGTGTAAATGCTTCCTCATAAGCGGATGTTGCTTTCTCGATAGCTTCTCCTGCAGTTGCAATGACATCCACAAGTGCAGCTTCATGAAACTCATTGGCATTCTGTACAGATTCATTTTCAGAGGCAAGTGTACGCATCTCTATCATCACTACATCTTTTCCTGAACCCACAACAAGAAGATCAAGTTCACTGTTGGCTTGCTGAGAGAGTGTTGGGTTGATAACGATATCATCATCAACGGTACCTATTCTTACTGCGGCAATGCTTGTTGCAAAAGGAATATCTGAAATGAACAATGCTGCATTGGCTGCATGAAGCGCAGCGACTTGCATATCTACCTCTTCATCTGAACTTACGACCATA
>Ga0255433_1054_pt2 | contig 10699 bp, 9 predicted proteins | sample ANMaggSSYBR02H12_FD_182672 | JGI IMG/M metagenome (GOLD analysis project Ga0255433, IMG submission 182672) | Sediment cell enrichment communities from methane seep in Santa Monica Basin, California, United Staets - ANME aggregate JGI... | ecosystem: Environmental > Aquatic > Marine > Cold seeps >...
GCTCATCACCGGCCTGGCGGGATATATGAGCGCCCGTTGTCCTGTAATGAACATGACCACTCTTTTAGCGCTGGGTGGCAGTTTGTTATTGTCCGTCAGCGGCAGCACGGCACTGAATATGTGGTATGACCGGGATATCGACGCCAAGATGCCCCGTACCAGCAACCGTCCTCTCAGTACCGGAGAGACCAAACCCCGGGAAGCTTTAATCTTCGGGTTGCTCCTCTCTATCATTGGTGTCGGTTGGGCTTTAGCAATAGATCCCCTTTATGGCGTTGTGGTTTTTGCCGGCTTATTTTTCGACGTGGTTGTTTACACGATCTGGCTCAAAAGACGAACCGCCTGGTCCATTATCTGGGGCGGAATTTCCGGCGGAATGCCAATTTTGGCTGGTCGGGCCTTAGGAATAGGTTATATTGACTGGGTCGGGGTTGCCCTGGCTATGGCTGTCTTATTCTGGATACCCACGCACATCCTTACTTTCAGCTTGCGTTATCAAGAAGATTACAAGGCTGCAAATATCCCGACTTTTCCAAGTGTTTACAACAATCAAATCACTCGCATAATTATCGCCATCTCCAGTGTGTTGACTGCCCTGGCGATGGGTTTTGCTGCTGTTGGAGTGGGTATGACCTGGGGCTTCTTGCGGTTGATAGTGGTTTTATCCATTGGTTTGCTAGCCCTAGCTATCCAAAGCTTGACCCTTCCCTCGGAAAGGATCACCTTTGGGCTGTTTAAATACGCCTCCTTGTATATGCTGAGTTCTATGCTGCTCTTATTCGCCGCAGGATTCCTAATCTGATGAAAAAAATTTCTGTTCTTGATCGGATTCTTTTACTGGCAACAGGCTTATTAGCAGCTTACCAGGTGGCAGCGGGCATAGATGGCATGGAGCCTCTGACGATCTGGTTTTACACTATCAGCTTTGGTACCTTACTGGTAGCGGGATTATTGCTGATTATCCTCGGTTTCGAAGGGCTTGAGAGCCAGGCGGTTATCATTGTCTCAGCCCTTATTCCTCTCAGCCTGTCATTGGGATTGGTCTCAGAACACCTGGTTGGCTATACTATTCCCTATCTCATTTTTTGCGGGGTGGGATTTATCGCGATCGCAATCACCAGGTTTTCAGTCACTAGTAAAATCGCCACGATCATCCTGGCGGTAGTCCACGGAATCGCCGGTTTGATAATATTCCTTCTCCCAATTTCCCTCAGCATTCAAGGAGCCATGCCTGCCGGTTTCGCTCTGGTTGGGTTAGGAGGCGCAGTGATTGGCTTAGGGGGATTACTGTTAGCGTTTTTAAAAGCGGGGAAACCCATTCTATCCCAGAAAACCATCCTCTCTCTGCTCCCCGGGCTGCTTTTCCTGATGACTGCCGCCTTTGTGTACGGTTTTTCATTTAGATAATTTATCGCTATATTCATTATTGCACCTGATCAAGGAGAGAGATTTAATGAAAAAATTCTTACGATTCATTGGTATCCTGCTCATGGGAATCACTGCCGCGGTCACATTGTTAAGTGGCGTTGGTACAACATGCGTTGCCTTGAACCCGGCTCAATACGATAGTATGAAAGCCATAGCCTCATTTCAATGGTTGTATATTCTGTATGTTGTGGTTGGGATTGCCATCGGCATCCTTGGAATACAGGCAACTATTAAACTTATTAAGGGAAACGAAGAAGCTGAAAAATCCGTCCTGATTGCATTAATCCTGGGAATCATCACCGGCGGAATCCACATGATCACAAGCAGGGCCCTGCGGGGATCCTCAATGCCGCTTGATTTCATTGTCTATATTACAATCTTTACCCTGGTAATTTTCCTGCTCTTCCGTTTACCGAAACTGCGTGAGTTAGCCCCGTTCGAGAAGGGCACAGTAGACGAATCTGGCGCTGCTGGTGGTCTTACTGCAATTGTGATTGGTCTGCTGTTTCTCAGCGTTCAAATGTGGGCTGGCCCAACTCATCTTCTGGATGGTGTCAACTATGCGGATGCTTTCCACAATGCCATGCTGTTCATTGGCAGTGCAATAATCCTTTTTGGCATTGGATGGATCTCCAAGTCAGTGCTCCTCCAACGAGCTCCTGCCAGCCTGGAACAAATAGTTCCCTGAGATCAGACATCAAATGTGACTGGAATTTACAAGATTTGATGATTGGTTTTTTGTGCTCTTGATGGATTCCTCACGATGCTCGGAATGACAAAAAGGGGCCTGTCCTGCAAAGGATTCATACTGAGATCAACATTAACGATACGTTAAAGTTGCCCACAATCAGGTGTTTTTGAGGTATAGTTAATCTCGTATTTGAAACTAAGCCTTAAGTTTCCCGTTAAATACTAAAAGAAACAAATACCTGATATAAGAACAAACAAGGAGATACAGATGACTGAAGAAATTATCAATGCCCCCTATTCTGATGAAGAGGTTAGCTCTGACGATAAATTATGGGCCATGCTGAGCTGGATTCCCTGGATCGGATTTATCCTGGCAATTATAGCGCTGCTAATGGAACCCCAGAAAGACCGTGCATTTGTCCGATTTCATGCCGTGCAAGCAATTGGCGCCAGTGTTATTATCGGAATTGTCAGCCTAATTCTCGGCATTACGGTTATATTGGCTTGTATTACTCCCTTCCTCGGCTTGGTTACAATCTATCCCGCAATAAAAGCCTACCAGGGTGAATGGCTGGAGCTTCCCTGGTTGACCGGATTCTGCAAAAGCCAAGGCTGGATCTAATAATTTACCAAAAAGGGGAACCAGGATTTCTGGATTGAATCAAAAACCCTTCTCAACAACGAGAAGGGTTTTTTCTATTCGACGGTGAATTTCTGGTCACCAAACCGGATTTTATCTCCATCCTCGAGTTGTTGAGGAGAACTGGGCGAAACCTGGGAATTATTAATAAAAGTGCCGTTTTTACTTCTGAGATCAATCAAGGTGAGGGAATTAGCCTCTAAACGGATCAGGGCATGAGTTCGGGAACACCTATTGCTCTCCAGTACGATATCAGATTCATTGCTCCGGCCCGCAATCATTATTTCCTGTTTGATATCTACTATATTTCCATTTTCATGAACCAGCCGCCATTCCGTTTTTTTCCTCTGTTTACGCTTATTATCCATGCCTGCATGTTCCGGCAAAGAGCCAGTGAACGCCAATCCAATTCCTCTAACAATGACTTCTTCCGGATGTTCCGGGAAGATAATCTTATCTTTTCCAAAACGTGATTTAATCCCTTCCAGAATACCTGGCTGTAATGCTCCCCCACCCAGGAGAATGATCCGACCAACAGTATCTTCCTTGATCTGCATTTTATCCAATGCCCGAGAAACAACATCCTGAAAAGCTTGATCCAGCGGATGAGTCATCTGGCTGAATTCATCCAGGTTGATACTGATGTTTTTCCTAAAGACCTGGTTGTTTTTCGTAACCAGGGTAACGGTCTGCTGCTCAGACAAAGCACCCGCAGTTTCTTCCCCGCCCAAGATCTTCCTACTGAGAGCTTCTTTCATGAGCTGTCCCCAGATCCGCAGTGCCACAAAAGCGGACGTATCTGCAGTCAGTTCTTTGGCTGGAATCTGGAGTTCATCTGAGATGTACTTAGCTAGCAGCGCATCATACAATCCTCCCCCAAAAGGTTCTTCGTAACGATTGATATTGTCTAGAATACCTGTTTCCGAATTAAATTTTCGTGCATATGCCGTTGTAGTGCTAGCTCCCACATCCAAAATGAGATTAACTTCCTGCGAGTGAAATAGATCTAATAAAGATTGATCTCGAAGGCCCAGGATTACTCCTTCCGATTCTGGAACAAAGTGTATTTGATCACATATTTCCGCAGGGAAACATTCCAGAATCACGTGGTAAAAATCATCGAAAACTTTACCTTCATTTTCCGAGACCCACCGATCAGGATAGGCTATTGAAAAATGAATGTTGTCATCAAAAGGTTCAGCATTATATTTTTCTTCCCGGACTTGGTCAATGAGAGTTTTCAGCAACAGGCGCGTGAAGAGAAGTGCCTCGAAATGGCTGTAACGCAGCTGGTGAGGAGAGGGGTTTTCCAATAAATGGGATCCAATAGATGGTTTAAAAAACTCCCGCACTCGATTCCGGATCTGACTGTCCTCCAGCACGGTTAGGGCCGTTTCCCCCATGGACTCAATTTCCGTGCCCTCTTTTGTTAATGTCAGAACAGCGGGCAGTTTTCGATCTGTGAAATTGGACAACGGTGATGAAAGCGGACTTGTGACATGCTGAGCCCGTTCCCCATCATAATGGTATTCCATGCGGTACAGGCGCCAATTTACCGTTCCGCAGTCCAAAGCATACAATGTAATCTTATTCCCTTGAGCCATTAGATTTTAGTTTCTACTCCAACACGTTCACTCTTGTCCAGAGTAATAATTTTTATCTACCCTTGAATTATATACAAGATTTTTCTTTTTCTTCAACAAACCTTCCAATAAAGGATAAACTTTAGAAACCTCCTCTCCAGTATAATACATATCATATAAGGTCAATATACATTATAAAATTAAAGTATATCCTAAATCCAACAATGGAAACTCAAATCCTCGATCCCAAAAGGCAGAAACAAGCCAAAGAATATGCCAAAATCCGGCGCCGGTTCATGCTGCTCGACCTGGTACTGGGAACTGTATTGCTGCTAGCCTGGCTCCTGCTGCATCACGCCCTTCAAAAAGGATGATCATCTTTTGGTTTGTATCTTCAAGATGCTGTCCTCTTGCGGGATTGGATCTTCATTTGGACTCAAAACCAATGGCTTGTTGTCATAACTTTTGGAGCTGTATTTGGCGCAGTTTTTTCTGTCCTGGATCTCCCGCTGACATTTTATTCAGGTTATGTCCTGCCCCACCGCTATGGACAATCCAATCAGACCTTAAGCGGTTGGTGGGGCGATTTGATCAAGAGTGCCCTGCTGTCTGCAGTTATTGGCGGTTTCCTGCTGGAAATCGTATATCTTGTATTGAGAACTGCTCCAGATACCTGGTGGCTCTTTACTGCGGGTTTTCTACTGCTGTTTAATGTATTGCTCGCGAACCTGGCTCCTGTGCTATTGTTTCCCATCTTTTATAAATTCTCGCCACTCAATGAAGAACACGCGGACCTTCAAGAGCGTTTAATTAAACTGGCGGAAAAAGCCGGCACAAACGTGGAAGGGGTGTACAAATTCGATATGAGCCGCCGGACCAAATCCGCTAACGCCGGGCTGACCGGGTTGGGAAATACCCGCCGAATCATTCTCGGAGATACTTTATTGAAAGAATTTTCCCCGGATGAAATTGAAACTGTCCTGGCTCATGAATTGGGACATCAAAAGAATCATGATATACCGTTGGGAATGGTTGTCCAATCCATCGTGACCCTGGGTGGTTTATACCTGACTTCCCTGGGATTATCCTGGGGAATCTCCCAATTTGGATTTGGGTCCATCTCCGACATTGCTGCCCTGCCATTATTTGCCCTATTCCTGGGCGCTTATGGGCTGCTCGCTATGCCCCTTAGCAATGGATTCAGCCGCTGGCGTGAATGGCTGGCAGATGATTTCGCACTTCTTCTGACTGGAAATGGCGAAGCTTATGCTTCCGCGCTGACCCGCCTCAGCAATCAAAATTTAGCTGAAGTAAATCCTGATCCCTGGGTAGAGTTTCTGCTTTCTTCTCACCCTTCTCTCGAAAAACGGATCCGGAACGCGAATTTACATCATCCACTACCCTAGTAATAAATCTGTGGCTTTATTCATCCTTCTATTTATCCTTCCCAGGAGTGATCGATGGTCATTCATCATTTGAATTGCGGAACTCTCAAAGCTCCCTTTATCCACCTGGACTCTATCGTCTATTGCTTGCTGGTTGAGACCAGCAGTAGCCTGGTATTGATAGATACCGGATTTGGATCCCGGGATTATTCTGCCCCCTCCCCGAAGATGCGTTTTTTCCTGCATTATATGGGAGTGCCCCGTAATGTGAATGAGACGGCGTTATTACAGGTAAAAGCCCTGGGCTATGACGTTAAAGATGTCAGACATATAATCCAAACCCACCTGCACATTGATCACGCAGGCGGATTGGTAGATTTTCCCTGGGCAGACATTCATGTCTTTAAGCCAGAGTATCTGGCAGCCAATAAACCCAAAGGAATGATGGAATTTGCCTACGATAAGACCCATTGGGCTCATGATCCAAAGTGGGTTTTTCACGAGAAGCCTCTAGTTGATTGGTTTGGATTTGAGTCCATCCCGGCACTCAAGACACCTGAAGCGGATTTCCTGCTCATTCCCCTCCCCGGGCACACCCGAGGACACTGTGGAGTGGCTATCGGCAAACCCGGGAAATGGCTGCTGCACTGCGGAGATGCTGCTTCACCCTTCCATCGCGATACTGATCTCCACAACCGGGGAGAATCCGCTTACAAGTTAAGTTTTCTTTCCGCTGGTTTTACTCACCGGCTAATAGGGAGCCATGTCCCCCAGCTTCGCAGTTTGGTCAGGGATCACGGCGATGAAATGGGGGCAATCAGCTCTCACGATATATTAAGTTATCGAGAGTTTAATTCCCTGCCAACCCGGGATTCTTAATTTATTGATTAAATATTTTCAGGAGATTAATATGCTATTAGAGGTCGGACAAAAAGGACCAAAATTTAAACTTCCTGATGAAAATGGACAAGCCCACCAATTATCAGACTATCAAGGCAACTACGTTCTGTTGTATTTTTACCCCAGGGATAACACTCCCGGATGCACGACAGAAGCCTGTAACTTTCGAGATGATTACAGCCACTATAAAAATGCGGGTGTGACCATTCTGGGCGTCAGCCCGGACTCCCCGGAAACACACACTAAATTCAAAAACAAACTCAACCTTCCCTTTACTTTATTGGCTGATGAGGATCATCGAGTCTGTGAGCTATATGAGACCTGGGGTCCAAAGAAAAGCTTCGGGAAAGAATATGATGGCGTACACAGGACCACCTATCTAATCAATCCTGAAGGCAGTATTCAAGAGGTGTATAAGAAAGTATCACCTGCCAAACACAGCGCTGAAGTGTTAGCAGCTATAGAAAACTCCTAAATAACAAAAACCCGGTGCACCTGAAGTGTGGCTCAAGGTGCACCGGGATGTGTTTGATTTATCCTGCAGCGCCCATATTTTGTGCGCTGTATTGTTAATTATCCTACAGGGATGGGTTCTTCCTCTTCTTCCGGCAGGAAAGATTGGTTAAATTGAGCTGGATCTCCTTTCTCCAAGATGATTTCACCCTCCTCGGCACCATCTGGAATGGTTGCATCTACCAGCACAATGTCGCCCGCGACAAACTTGCCTGAAAGTACCGCGTCAGAGAGTTGATTTTCGATCTTTTCCTGGATCACACGGCGCAGCGGGCGGGCTCCCATTTCCGGGTTGTATCCCAGCGTTACCAGCAGATCCACACCCTCCTGGGTAATTTCCAGCTGCAAGCTCTTCTCCACCAGCCTTTTTCTCACTTTATCCAATTCAAGGGTAACGATATCCCGAATATTATCCCTGCTCAGGGCATGGAATACAACCACTGAGTCGACCCGGTTAATAAACTCCGGGCGGAAGGTGTTTTTCAGGGATTTGAGCAGTTTCCTGCGCATGTCCTCATAATCCCGCTTGCGGGTTTTTTCCTCGTCCTGGGTCAGCTCAAATCCTATCGAAGCATTGTTCTGAATCAGTTCAGCGCCGATATTGGAGGTCATGATCACCATTGCGTTTCGGAAGTCAATTTTTCTCCCTCTGGCATCTGTGATATGGCCTTCTTCCATGATCTGAAGCAACATGTTGTGAGCTTCCTGATGGGCTTTTTCAATCTCATCAAAGACCACAATCGAGTACGGCCTTCTGCGGATGGCTTCAGTCAACTGCCCGGCATCATCATAACCAATATAACCGGGAGGAGCGCCAACCAGCCGGCTGACGCTGTGTCTTTCCATGAATTCCGACATATCCAGCTGGATTAATGCATCCTCACTGCCAAAGATAAATTTTGCCAAGGCTTTGGTGAGTTCTGTTTTTCCCACACCTGTTGGCCCCAGGAAAATAAAAGATCCTACCGGCCGTTTGGGATCTTTTAATCCCGCCCGGGAACGGCGGACCGCTTTAGCGATCTTTTCGATTGCTTCTTCTTGACCAATAATATGTTTGTGAAGTTCCTCTTCCATATGGAGCAATCGATCCGATTCCTCCTCAGCAAGCTCCATCACCGGGATGCCGGTCCACATCGATACTATTTCAGCAATATCCTCGACAGATACCGTGGGGCTACTGTCGCGGTCCCAGGCGGCTTTAAGCTCTTCGAGCTTCACTTCCAGGGCATTCTCCTGACTCTCCAGCGCTTCTATCTGCCCTTGATCCTTTTCTGCCCCTTTCAGCCCTTTGCGGACTGCACGGAGTTTATGAACGATCTCTTTAGCTTCTTCACCAATAGGGTTTTTATACATCCGTACCCGGGAGGAGGCTTCGTCAACTAAATCAATGGCTTTGTCAGGCAGGAATCGATCTGACACATACCTGGCAGACAGATCGGTTGCCGCTTCCAGCGCTTCATCAGAAATTTTTAATTGGTGATGTTCTTCATAGGCAGGGCGGATCCCCTGCAATATTTCAATCGTTTCTTCCTGGCTGGGTTCTTCTACGGTTATAGGTTGGAACCGTCTTTCCAGGGCCGCATCACTTTCTATATGCTTGCGGTATTCATCCAAGGTTGTAGCACCCACCACTTGTAATTCTCCACGGGAGAGAGCAGGTTTTAGAATATTAGCGGCATCCATGGCAGAGCCGGCTGAACCTGCCCCAACCAGCATATGGACTTCATCAATAAATAATATTGCGTCAGATTGTTTCAATTCAGAAATAACCCGTTTCAGGCGTTCCTCAAATTGTCCCCGGTACATGGTGCCAGCTACCACTGAGCCCAGGTCTAATTGCAAAACCCGCTTGTCAAGCAGAGGGGCTGGAACTTCTCCATCTGCAATACGCTGAGTTAATCCTTCAACGATTGCTGTTTTTCCCACTCCGGGTTCCCCGATGAGGGCAGGGTTATTTTTTGTCCGGCGAGCGAGAATTTGAACCACCCGTTCAATTTCAGTCTCACGCCCAATCACCGGATCCAGCTTCCCTTCCTCGGCGAGATCAGTAAGGTTCACTGCCAGCTGATCTACCATCGGTGTTGTGCTTTTGGATTGTGCTCGTTTGGTCTTTCCGACTTGTCTTCGTTCTCGCTGCTGCTTGCTTTTTTCTTTTGCTTCTTCCATTACCCGCAGTGTTTGACGCCTGATTTGATCAGGAGTTAAACCAAGCTGGGTTAACACATCATTGGCTACACCTTTTTCATAAGCTACCAGCCCAAGCAGGATGTGCTCCACACCAATATAATGGTGGCTTAAATTCCTGGCTTCTTCCACTGCCAGCTCGAGAACCCTCTGAGTTCCTGGAGAAAGAGCCAGGGCATCTCCGCTGTATTCTCCATAGCCAGTTATCCTTTCAGTTATTGTCAGGACACCCTCGGTATCCAACCCAAGTTCTCGAAGGACTCTACCGGCAATTCCACCCTCATCAAGTAATAAACCCAACAATAAATGCTCGGTTCCAATCTTTGAGTGCTGCATTCGTTCAGCTTCTTTGTGCGCTAAACTCAGAACCCGCCGGGCGCGTTGGGTAAATCTTTCCATACTAGCCAAAGTACAACCTCCCGCAATAATCCGGTAAATACCCGGATATTACTGTGAATGTGTATATATTCGTCTCCCCGCTGGTTTTTGTAAAACCATTCTACCAAATAACCCTTCAATAACTCCTCAAGGGGAATATATTAATGAAATTTATATACTGTGTTATTCCCAACAAAACCCTGTGATCATGAGAATAAAAAAAAAAAGCGCATCCGGTCAGATGCGCTTTGATCTTTCAGATTTACTCTTCATCTGGAGGAGAGTCTTCCTCTGGTTCTTCGTCTGAGGAAGGTTCAGCCGCATCCTTTTCCGCTTCTTCTGTACCTTCTGCGTCCTCGTCCTCGTCTTCTTCTTCCTCGTCCGCATCCGCGTCTGGTTCTTCATCTGCGGGAGGTTCAACCGCGTCCTCTTCCTCGTCTTCTTCTTCCTCGTCCGCATCCGCGTCTGGTTCTTCATCTGTGAGAGGTTCAACCGCGTCCTTTTCCTCGTCTTCTTCTTCATCGTCCGCTTCTGCACTGGACAACATATCCTCTAATGAACCTTCTCCACCCAGTTCTTCCTGGATCTTCTCAAGATCAATTTCAGCGAATTCATCGGAATCTACTTTCTCCAGACTCAGTCCAATTCGGTGCCGCTCCATGTCCAAGCTGATCACACGTAAAGCCAGGGTTTCCCCTACACTCACTACTTCAGAAGGATGGCCGACCCTTTCCATGCTGAGCTCGGATATATGAATTAATCCTTCCAGATCCGTATTCTCAATACGGGCAAAGGCCCCAAAATCTGTCAGGTTTGTGATTGTGCCCTGAATCAACTGTCCTTCCTTGATTTCCTCAGCTTTCTCTATCCAGGGATTATCCAGCAGCCGTCTCATGGACAAACCAATGCGGCGTTTGTCCTCATCGATGCTGATGACTTCAACTTCCAGTTCCTGGCCAACTTTCACCAGATCGCTGGGGTGATCTACATGATCCCAG
>Ga0255433_1056_pt1 | contig 10678 bp, 9 predicted proteins | sample ANMaggSSYBR02H12_FD_182672 | JGI IMG/M metagenome (GOLD analysis project Ga0255433, IMG submission 182672) | Sediment cell enrichment communities from methane seep in Santa Monica Basin, California, United Staets - ANME aggregate JGI... | ecosystem: Environmental > Aquatic > Marine > Cold seeps >...
TTGAGGAAATCGATTATTCTTCGGTAGCAGAATTAAAAGAACGGTTGTTGAAGGAAGCACTGCTGATTGCCGAAGAAGACGTGGAAACTAACAAAGCCATAAGCTGCGGCTGCTCCAATTGCAGGAGCGCCGCGGATGACCATATCTTTGATCGCTCCTGCTACAGCAGCAGGATCTTGATATTCGTTGTAAATAACATCGTGGGGAAGCTTGCGCTGGTCAATCATGCTCACCAACCCAGAGTCCAGCCATTTTATGGTATGAAATGAAGTCATCCTCTCCTCCCGAAGGGCAGGCCGTCGCCGCCGTTCACTAAGAAATCAATTTCCTTTGTTAACTAAGTAGCTATCAGGGTGATAAAATATCTTTGACATATTATAACCTTTAGATAAGAATAGAAAGGTTAGCTGGCTGTTAGATATCAAAACATGCCTATCAAATCAATAACTGAATATTTTCGATCCAGTGTGGTTTTTTTCGGAGATTACAAAACATGATGAACCGGGCACAAACGATTCAGTCAATTAAGAATAATCCAAAGACAACTGTTCTCATCATTGGAGCTGGAATTAACGGCATAGGTACTTTTCGTGATTTAGCTTTGCAGGGAATTGACTGTTTAATTATTGATCGCTCTGATTTTTGCTCTGGTGCCAGCATGGCTTCCTCTCATATGCTGCATGGCGGCATCAGGTATCTTGAGAATGGAGAGTTCCGTCTGGTTCGCGAAGCCTTGCATGAACGCAACAACTTGCTCCGTAACGCGCCCCATTTGACCCACCCCTTACCAACTACGATCCCCATTTTTAAATGGTTTTCTGGTTTATTAAATTCCCCCCTTAAATTTTTAGGTCTTCTTGATCGGCCAGCCGAGAGGGGCGCAGTGATCATCAAATTAGGTCTGATGATGTACGACGCCTATGTCCGGGGGGACAGCCCCATGCCTGGACACCGGATCGACAGCCATGATAAAGCTCTTCAAAAGTGGCCTGATTTCAACCCGGATATACGGTTCGCTGCCACTTATTATGACGGCGGCATGTATTCCCCGGAGCGGTTAGCAATGGAAATACTTCTGGATGGAGAAGGTGAAGGTAATCATGCCAGGGCGCTGAATTACATCCGCCCTGTGAGATCTGAAGAAAACAAGATACTGCTGAGAGATGAAATCAGCGGGGAAGATATTTCTATTAGCCCTGAAATAATAATTAATGCCGGAGGACCCTGGATTGACGTTATCAACAATGAGATTAACGGTAAATCAAACTTCATCGGAGGCACAAAAGGCTCTCATTTAATTGTTAAACATCCTGAATTGCGGGAAGCGATCGGCGGCCATGAAATCTTTTTTGAGTATTTAGATGGGCGGATCGTGCTTATCTTCCCTTACCTCCAGGATCATGTCATGATCGGGTCCACCGATCTTCGGATAGATAATCCCGATAATGCTGTCTGCACCGAAGAAGAAACCGAATATATCCTCGGCATGGTTCCTCAAATCTTTCCCTCTCTGAAAGTCACCAGGGAACAAATCGTATTTCAGTTCTCCGGTGTCCGCCCCCTTCCCGTGGCCACGGGAAGTACCGGGCAGATCAGCCGGGATCATTCCATTGAAATCGTGGAAAAATCTTCTCGTGCGTCATGGCCAATTCTGAATCTCGTGGGCGGGAAGTGGACCAGCTACCGGGCGTTGTCGGAACAGGTCACAGACCAGGTCCTTAACCGCCTGAACCAAGTCCGCCAGGCGAGCACCTCAAGGCTGCCTATCGGGGGAGGAAAGAATTATCCTGCAGGCACGGACAAACAGCAACCATGGATAAAAAACATCACAAAAAAGAGCGCTATCCCTCTCGAGCGGATAGAGCAGCTTTTTGCCCGTTACGGCACAAGAACAACAGAGATCGCCGATTTTCTCTCAAAGAAATCTGATCCTCCATTAAAACATTTCCCCGGGTATACCCGGGGAGAAATTGCCTATCTTGTTGAACAGGAAATGGTCACCCACCTGGATGACTTCCTGATCCGCCGCACAAAATTGGCCTGGTTGGGTCGCCTATCGAAGGATTCACTAATTGAAGCAGCGGAAATTATCGGCGAGGAATTGAACTGGACTGATACTAAAAAAGGTCAAGAGATTAACCGCACCTGTGAGATCTTAGAGAAGCGTCACGGGGTGTTTTTGTAAGCTGGATTAAGAATCGTAAATAATCGTCGCTAAAACTATAGCGCCAGCTTTTCCAGGCGGTCTACCGTATCTGCCAATACCAGGAATGCTGCTTTCACTGGTTCTGGATCGGTTAAGTCTACTCCTGCTTTCTGCAAGGCATCCAGGGGATACAATGAGCTTCCTGCCTTTAAGAAACCAAGATACTCCTGGGCTGCTTTCTCACCTTCTTTGAGCACTTTATTGACCAGCGCGTTGGCCCCGGAAATCCCCGTGGCATACTGGTAGACATAATAATTCATGTACATATGTCCGAACTGGGCCCAGGTGATGCCGATCCGATCCCGGTCAAAGACCACTTCTTCCCCGTAGCCCTCTTTAAAGAGGTCAGCGGTCAAGTCAATCATTAACCTGGCATTGACCGGTTCGCCTCGTTCCACGCGTTCGTGCATTTCGAGCTCAAATCTCGCCAGAGTTGGCATGATAAAGAAATAGCGGTGGTAATTAGACATAGTCTCTTCAATTAGCGCCAGTTGAATATTAGGATCTTCCTGGGTGCGGAACAAATAATCTCGTACCATCGCTTGATTAAAGTTGGAAGCCACTTCAGCGACGAAGAGAGAATAATCTCCGTAGATATGGGGTTGGTTTTCCCGGGTATAGTAGGAATGCATTGAATGTCCAAGCTCATGAGCCAGGGTGCTGAGGCTGAACACGTCGTCAGCATAACTCATCATGATGAAAGGTTGGGTATCATACACGCCCCAGGAAAAAGCTCCCTGTGTTTTGCCTTTGTTGCGTGCCCGATCCACCCAACGGCTTTCCAAGCAGCCCTTCCGGAGAGTTTTGACAAACTCCTCTCCCAGGGGAGCCATACCCTCGCAGATCCAATCAACTGCCTGATGATAAGGGATATGAGGTTTTGTAGAAGCCAAAGGCGCTTCGATATCATAAACATGCAGATCGTCATAACCCAATATTTCTTTCCGGAGCCGCCAATAGCGATGCCAAGTAGGCAGGTTTTCTTTATAAACCTTGATCAGGTTATGGAAGACTTCCAGCGGGATGTTACCCGGATACATGGATGCTTCCAGGGAGGAACCATACAGGCGGGCCTTGGCCAAAAATACATCTCGTTTGAAACCGCCGGTCTGGATGGCAGCGATGGTGTTCTGATTCTTTAAATATGCGTCCGCATAATGTTCCCAGGTTGTGCGGCGGATCTCCCGGTCAGGGTCAGTGATTAAATCATCTATACTGGTTTGTCCAACTTCTTTTTCGGAACCATCTTTCCCTTTTGCCGGGGTGAACGTTAAGTCAGCGTTTATCAAGCTTCCATAGGCGTTGGGAAAGAGCGCGAGGGGGTCAGCTGACTGCGCCAGCACCTCTTCCACCTCTGCGGACCGCAAATGCGCTTTTTGCCGCTCCAGGTCTGCAAAGTAATGGCTGTAAATCGCCAATTCAGCCAATTCGCCCATCCATTTCTTAAGCCGATCCATTCCCAGAGTCATTATCTCTGGTTCAATAAAGGAAACCGCGGCATATGCCCTGGCCCCCAGTCCTTGTCCTTGCCCTGAACGTGCCAGGGCGTCTTGATCCGAGGCATCTACAGTGCTCTCCAACCCGCTGTAAACATAGACTTTCTCCGCCTCCCGAAGAATCTCTTCTCGAAGGACCAGGCAGTCAAGCAATGTTTTGGGGTTCTGGTCCAATTTCCCTTTATACTCATCAAGTTCAGGCAGACGGCTTTCTACCTTTTCATAGGTTTTCTTCCAGGCTTCTACATTTGGAAAAATGCTTTCTAGATTCCAGGTCTCTTCCTGAGGTATTTCATTCCTTGCCGGTAAAGTTTTTTTTGTCATGGTTTCTGCTCCAAATAATCCATTAAACCCTTTCTTGTTTTCCAGAGAGATATCTTCAAAGGACGGATAGTTTACTCCAATCAATAATTAAATCAAATAAAAGCTGGAAGCTTCTCTAGATCAGCAAGTGGAAATTGACCAACTGAACCCACCAGGGGCAGGGTGCTCTTAAAGCGATACTTTTTAACCCGGCTGACGATAGTCTGCACAAACTCTTCAGAAAATCCTGCCTCCAGGCAATCTCTTGAGCTGAGTCCTTCTTCTACAAGCGCATACAACAGGCGGTCCATCTCGTCATAAGTAAAGCCGATTTCTTCTTCATCTGTCTGTCCCACCCATAAATCTGCTGAAGGTGGTTTTTCGATGATTGGCCGGGGAACACCTAATTCGGCTGCCAGCTGCCGTACCTGGGCTTTATAAAGATCGACCAGCGGGTTAAAATCAAATGCTCCATCTCCGTGTAAGGTGCTGTAGCCCAGCAAGGACTCGGTTTTATTGCCCGTGCCCACGACTAATCCCGGGAAAGCTGCCGACTGGTCATAAACATTTATCATCCGTATCCTAGCCATCACGTTCCCTCGCCGTACCGGGCTTGCATCTGGAAAGTTAACCAGGACTGCATCTACCGCTTCAGAAATATCAATCGTCAATGACGGCACTCTTAGCTGCTCAATGACCAGATTGGCGTGTTCAAGAGATTCTTGCGAGGAAGTTTTATACGGCATCCGCAGCACCAAGACATTTTTTGCTCCCAGAGCCTGAACTGAGAGGAACGCACTCAGAGAAGAATCCACCCCGCCAGAGACACCCAGAACCACTTTGGAAAAACCAGCATTATTCACAGTAGATTTAATAAAATTAGTTAGTGAATCAATAGCCTTAGTGGCATTAAGGTTCAGCTTTTTCATCGTTTGTTGAATTCCTCTGGTTCAAAATAATTCCCACAATACAGACCATCAGCGCTATGGAAAACCAGGTTTCACCTCTTAATCCCCACAGCAAAGGCGAAGGGTCTACCCGGAAAACAGAAATAATTCCATTAATTACTACGATACCTATAAATCCAAGCACTGCCCTCCAGCCAGGTTTAACATTCCACTGTTTCAGTGGAAGCAGGATTAAGCCTGTTATCCATCCTGCGCTTAACACCGTCCCAAGAATGGGGAGGGGCCAGCGGTTCTCTACAACACCAAAAAGATCTCTTACTGGAATTCCAAACCAGGCACTCGTTCGGGGACCATAACCAACTCCTGCTCCCCACCCGGTCATCCAAATCGCAGCTGCGACAGTTCCCACTAGTGGAAGATAGCTGTCTGCCAACTCTCCCAGGGGTTCCTTCCAGATCAGATGAATACCCAATAAAGCAGCGCCGGCACCCATCAGCGCCCCCGGCCAACTCAAGCCTCCCAGCCAGATTTGGGGTATTTGACTTGCATGGTTCCTAAAAAAGGAAAAATTCAAAAAGACATAACCAATCCTGGCACCCAGCAGACTTACAAATATCAGCCCTATTCCAGCATCAACAATGAACCGTTTCCTCTCTGCAGCCATCCAGGCCGACAAGCCCAAACCGAGCGCTGCGCTACAGGTCAGTATGATTGAATAAAGCGGGAATATGTCCAAAATAAAGGGTTGAGTAATCACCCTAAAATCATACCATAGGGATTCCTATCTAGTATAATCAAGGGGCACACCGGTTAATTCCCCTTCTCAATGAAACGATCATCGCTAATCTTCAAAGGACAACTCTATGAATTCCCTTATCATTAAGTCTGTTGAGACCACTGAGGATAGAAAAGCGTTTTTAAGCTTCCCCTGGACGGTATATAAAGATGATCCTTATTGGGTGCCGCCTATCTTTTCGGAGAGAATGCACTTTACCGATCCAGAGAAAAATCCTTTCTTTCAACATTCAGAAGTCCAGTTCTACATGGCGCTTCGCGGCGAGAGGATAGCAGGCACGATTGCTGTTTTTACCAATCACCTCCATAATGAATACCAGAGTGAGAATGTTGCCTTCTTTGGGTTTTTTGAAGTACTGGAAGATTATGAAGCTGCAGAACTGTTGTTTAAAACCGCTGAAGCATGGGCGAAGGAAAGGGGGCACACTGCCCTGCGAGGTCCTGCCCAGTGGTCTACCAACGATGAGTGCGGTTTGCTGGTAGATGGATTTGACGACAATCCCCGCATCCTGATGACTTACAACCCCTCATATTATGTAGATTATATTGAAAAGTCAGGGTACAAGTACGCACGTGACCTTTGGGCCTACAAACTAGGTGTAAAAAAGTTTATGGAAATCACCGGGGAACGGCTGGACAAACTTACCACCCGGATTCTGGCGCGTAAGAACATCACCATCCACAACCTGGATATGAAGAAGTACGATGATGAAGTCAACAAGTTAAAACTTCTTTACAACAATGCCTGGTCAATGAACTGGGGTTTTATACCTATGACCGATCTTGAATTTGATCAACTGGCAGACGAACTGCATTCCATCATTGATCCAGACCTGGTCTTTATTGCCGAGAAAGATGGCAAACCTGTTGGTTTCAGTCTGACGCTTCCAGATTTAAATAAACCCCTGCGACTTGCCTACCCCAAACCCAATACACCGGAATGGTGGACGATGGGAAAGTTGGTCTGGCAGTGGAAGATCCGCCGCAAGGTCAGCTGGATCAGGGTATTCGCCCTGGGTGTGATTCCAGAGTATCGCAATTTGGGTATAGATGCCCTTTTTTACTTCAAGACCGCCCAGGCAGCCTTGAAAAAAGGCATCAAAATGGCTGAAATGAGCTGGATCCTGGATAATAATGACTTGATGAACAAACCAATTATTGCCATGGGCGGGGAAGTGTACAAAACCTACCGCTACTATGAAAAAGATTTATAATTGACTACCTTGGCCCAGCCATTCTGGATTGATAAATGAGTGAGTATAAAACTCTTCCAGGTAGCGGAATTCAAATCATGCCCGCTACCTGGCATGACTTAAGAGAACTTTACCAACTGGAAAGAATCTGTTTTCAAGTTGATGCCTGGCCGATGCTGGATGTCCTGGGAGTACTAACCCTGCCTCAAGTGCTTCGTCTTAAAGCTACGGATAAAAACACGCTGATTGGATTCATCGCAGCCGATTTGCGCCGGATGCAGCAAACTGCCTGGATAGCCACCCTGGCTGTGCTTCCTGAATACCAGAAAGCTGGACTCGGGTCAACGCTGCTGGAAACCTGCGAATCTCAGATCAATTTGCCCAGGATCCGGTTAAGCGTACGCCAGTCTAATCACCCCGCTATCCAGCTCTACAAAAAACATGCCTACCAACAGGTTGATACCTGGAGTGCTTATTACAAAGGGGGGGATGACGCGCTAGTTTTCGAAAAGACCTTGCACTCCACTTAGAAGTCACCCCTAGTCCTTCGATTACGCAAGCAGGGAAAATGACAACCTCCCTTCCTTCTGTCATCCTGAGCTTGCGAAGGATCCATACTGAGACCAGACATCACTTCAATCCAAATTGGCAAAATCCGGTGATTTAGTCCCCTGATCGTTTGGTGGATTCCTCGTTCCTCGGAATGACAAAAGGAGAGTTTGTCGTCCTGAGTGAAACGAAGTGGAGACGAAGGACTCAGGACAAGCGAAACGGGAAAAGAGAGCGACACACTCCTGCACGACAAAGTTATTTGATTGTCTTGAAGGGATTTTCAGAGATCGAATAAACGCTTCTCCCTGCTATAATTGAAATCTATGACACAAAACAATATCAAGCTTAAGCCGCCTCAATTCGTAAACCAGCAAGATGTTTTTGAAAAAACACTGCAGGATATTGGGGGTGAAAAGACCCTGTCCGTTGATACTGAAGCCAACAGTCTCTATGCTTATCAGGAACAGGTCTGCCTGATTCAAATTTCCAGCTTCAAAAAAGACTATATTATTGATCCTCTTGCTCTGGAGGACCTCTCTCCCCTGGGAGATATTTTCTCAAATCCCGGAATAGAGAAAATATTCCATGCTTCTGAATATGATATTTTAATCATGTACAACGAGTATCATTTTAATTTCCACAATTTATTTGACACCATGCTGGCGGCTCAAATTCTAGGCCGAAAAAAACTTGGTCTTGATGCCCTCCTGGAAGAAATTGTCGGGGTCCGGGTAAATAAAAAATATCAACGTGCCAACTGGGGCAAGCGCCCCTTAGCTGAGGACATGCTCCAGTATGCACAAATGGATACCCACTACCTGATTAAAATTCGCCAGGTCCTGGCAGCCGAATTAGAGAAAAAGGGACTCACTCCAATTGCCACAGAAGATTTTTCCCGCGCCTGTCAGGTGCACCGCCAGGATCGGGAAGAAAAACTGGCTCCTTATTGGCGAATCAACGGAGCCAGAAAACTCCCACCCCAAAAAGCAGCTGTTCTGGTGAAGCTTTTTAAATACCGGGACCAGGTTGCCAAAAAGAGAAACCAGCCAGTATTCAAGGTACTCAGCTCCCAGTCCTTGTTAAACCTGGCGGAGCAATGCCCGACCAGCGCCCAGCAGCTTTTAAATTTGAACCTGGTTGGAAAAAACGCCCTGCGCAAGCACACGGAAGGGTTGGTCCAAGCCATCAAAGCTGGTTTGGCTTCTGATCCGGTCCGTCCTCCCCGGCGAGAACGAGTCGATGACTCTATTTTTGCCAGGGAGAAAGCGCTGCGGGATTGGCGGAAACGAACTGCCCAAAAAATGAATGTCAACTCTGCTGTGGTTCTGCCCCGGGAACTGCTTTACGCGTTGGTATCAAGCAATCCGTCAAATAGAGAGGAATTAGCCAGGGTGTTAGCGGATGTTCCCTGGAGGTTGGAAAGATTTGGCGAAGATATCTTGTCTGTATTAACAAAGGCCAGCATATCAAGGAGCACTGAATGAAAATCCGTTTTTACGGGGCTGCCAGAACAGTTACCGGTTCCATGCATCTAGTGGAAGTCAACAATCATAAGCTGCTGCTGGATTGCGGCTTATTCCAGGGCCGCCGAAAAGAATCCTTCACTCGCAACCGGACATTTCCTTTTCGCCCAGACGAAATTGACGCTGTGATCCTTTCCCACGCTCATATCGATCACAGCGGCAACCTGCCAAATCTGGTAAAACAGGGGTTTAACGGCCCTATTTACACCACCAGCGCAACAGCTCACCTGGACAATATCATGCTGCTGGATTCTGGTTATATCCATGAAAAAGATGCTGAATATCTCAATAAAAAGCGCCTAAAACAAGGCAAACCGATCATTGAACCTCTTTACACCAAGGAAGATGCTGCTCGTGTAGCTCCCCTGTTTGCGTGTGTCAATTATCAGGAATATTTTGAACCGGTTCCTGGGGTAAAAGCCCACCTGGTAGATGCTGGTCATATTTTAGGATCCGCTGCGGTCGTTTTGGATATTACAGAAAGAGGAAAAACTTCCCGGTTATGGTTCTCCGGAGATATTGGCCGACCCGGACTACAGCTGATCAGTGATCCAATCCTTCCTGACAATGCGGATATCCTGATCATGGAATCAACCTATGGTGACGAGAAAAAACGAGATCCAGAAGAAGCTTTTATTGAATTTCGTAATGTGATCCAACGAACCATAGCCCGCAAGGGAAGGGTGATAATTCCCTCCTTTGCTGTTGGCCGCACCCAAGAGCTGGTGTATTGCTTGCATAAAATGGTTGAGGATGGAGATATCCCGGTAATCCCGGTCTTTGTAGACAGTCCACTGGCTATTCGGGCCTCACAGGTTTTCAGAGAACACCCGGAATGTTTTGATGAAGAAACCCGTGATTTTATTTCCCAGGATAAACACCACGCCGCGTTGGATTTCGAGGGATTAAAATACACTCTTTCAGTGGAAGAGTCCAAAGCAATTAATTTCACAAAACCTCCATTTGTGGTCATCTCCGCTTCAGGGATGGCAGAAACAGGTCGCATTCTCCATCATCTAAAGAACCATATTGAGGACTCGCGCAATACGATTTTGATTGTATCCTGGCAGGCTCCCCACACCCTGGGAAGGCGGCTGGCTGAACAGGAAAAACAAATCAAAATATTCGGAAAAACCTACAACCGCCAGGCAGAAGTGATCACCATTAACGGCTTTTCCGCTCATGCTGGCCAGCAGCTGCTGCTGGAATATGCTCAGGCCACACAGGAAACCCTTAAAAAGGTGTTCCTGGTTCACGGCGAACCCCGCGGCGCAGAGCCATTGATGGAGAAATTGCATGAAGCCGGCATACAGGATGTCGAGTATCCGGAGCAAGGGGCTGTGTTTAATATTTAATTGGAGAGGGTAGAGAGAGAAAAATCGTGTCTGAACCGATTACTTCAGAGAGGCTCCCTGCTTCAGCACCAGTGTATCAAGAGGTGAATTAATCTCCCTGCTCAGAACGGGGCACTTTACCCGTAACAAGAAAAATATTTTATCCCCCTTGTCGTCCAGCGTTTCATAATTTGCCTGTCCTTTGGATAGGACCAGGTTTGATTTCTCAAAAAGCTGCTGGAATTCCTCCGAACATTGATTAAGAATAGTGCCCGGTGATCGGGACCCTGTCTCTACTATCTCTGCTAGCTGATCAATTCCAGCTGCCAGAGCATCTTCCAGGGTGGCATCATTTAGAATTGGGCCAC
>Ga0255433_1057_pt1 | contig 10653 bp, 5 predicted proteins | sample ANMaggSSYBR02H12_FD_182672 | JGI IMG/M metagenome (GOLD analysis project Ga0255433, IMG submission 182672) | Sediment cell enrichment communities from methane seep in Santa Monica Basin, California, United Staets - ANME aggregate JGI... | ecosystem: Environmental > Aquatic > Marine > Cold seeps >...
ATGCGCTTTAAATGCTGTAAAAAAGCTTGATATTCGACTCGGAGACTTTGTCATAATATTCGGTCCTGGAGCAATGGGGATGATGATGATCCAATTATGCAGGGCTATGGGTGCCGGGAAGATAGCCCTTATAGGCAATACAAATGACTGGAGATTAGAACAGGGCAAGAAGATAGGTGCAGACTATATTTTCAGTACTGGCAATAAGGATAGCAAATACTATGCAGCTGATCTAAAGCAAGCGATAAGCGATATTACAAAGGGACGTCTCGCAGACAGAGCGATAGTCCCCACAAGCTCAAATCCGGCATTTGAACAGGCTGTAGAGGTCGCGGGCAATTGCGGCATAGTGGTGCATTTTGGTCTTCCAGGCGAAGATGATGTATTTAAGATACCTGCTCTGGAGTTTCATACTATGGACAAGGAGATCCGTTCAGCATGGCTGGCGCCTCTTGCCTGGCCGGGAGCGATCCGTGCGCTTGAAGAAGATATTGTCAAAGTAGAGCAGCTGATAACCGGGACATATCCTCTTGAAAAAACAGAAGAAGCTATAAAGCTTTTAAAAACCGATCCGGGAGAGCAGTTAAAGATCTTGATAGAAGTCTCAAAGTAATCAATGGCATAAACACATAGATTTAATAAAATCAGAAATAATCTATTATTTCCGAAAATAAGCGCCTGTTTTATTTCATCATATCTATAAACACAATGTAAAATATATAATGAAGAAAGTCTTCTTATATGTTAAAATAACTCTATAAAGGAATATATTATTATATTATAGGGCTATTAAAATTCTAAGAGTTTTATATATATAATAAATATTGAACTCTATTTAGAAGGAAATCATAAATCATGGAGGCAAGTATGAAGAGGAATAAATTTTATATTTTTCTTATTATATTAACGGTCATCGCGCTTTTTAGCTTTGCAGCTGTTTGTAATCAATGCACGGCGGATACCGGCGATAAAATAGATGTGGACGAGAATGATGCAGACGACGACGATGATGCTGCGAGCAATAATAATGACGACGATGCAGATGACGATAGTGGTTCGGATGATGATGCAGATGATGACGACGATGATGCCGATAAAGAGGCTCCGACTATCACTCTTGAAGTATATGAGGGACCTCTGTATTCAGCCGATGATGATGTCTGCTATTGGAGGGTAAAAGCTATTGTAGATGGGAATCCAAATCCAACGGTCTCCTGGAGCAAAGATAATAGTGATGGTTCATTTGGAAATAAAAAAGCACAGGTAAATCTGGACAGGGGAGAATCTTATACGCTTAAAGCTACCGCCACAAACTCAGAAGGTTCCGTGGAAGAGACAATATTGCTTGAGTGGGGATGCGATGACCCTGACCCTGATCCGGAACCGGATCCCGATCCCGATCCAGAGATTGTCACAGGAGAGAAGGATATTACTGCAAGCACGCCGGACAGCGGCTATATTGCCCAGAGTTTTGGAGCGACAATGGGCACAGGTGAAGTTTTTGTCGGTGATACTAATATGAATACAATCACTAAAGGTTATCTGAGCTTTGATATCGTCGAGCTTAGCGATATTGCAAATATCACCCTTACTGCCGTGAGTATGAGGATCCCCATAGCCGAAGTCGGATCAGAGCCATGGGCAGGTGCTGACACTATTGATATCAAGGTCTTTTATTATGGTACCGAATTAGATATTCCGGAAGATTTTGAAATTGGAGGAGAGCTTGTAAAGACATTTGACTTAAATGACTCCCTTGATAATTTAAGCTTCGGAAATAATACATTAAAAAGTGAACTTCAGGATGCAGTGGACTCCGGAAAAAGCAGATTCCAATTCAAGCTTGGCTTGAACAATAAAAGTAGTAATGGAATAGGAGACTGGTATCTATTAGATCCCGACGCCATAACGCTTAGTGTGGAATATGAAGTGGCAGAATAATTACCCGCTACAATTTCTTATTATACTATGATTGGAACTGGAATAATTATTATTTATCAATAAGTCCCACGGCAGGATGAAAAACCTGGCAATATCAGTATGATAAAAAAACCAATCATCAGCGAATGGATCCATACACAGGCAGGGCACCCATATTTGCAATAAAGACGGGGGCCATATTGTTTAATTTCTTGTAGTTGAAAAGTCTCCGGAAGATCCTAATCCATCTTCAGCATGACCAAAGACAGTTTTATTATCGACCTTTTTTACTATAAACGGGTCCCTCTCAAGAGTATTTTTTACTACCTCGTCTATGCTATTTACAAATATAAGATCCATTCCCCTGAGTATGGTCTTCGGGACCTCATCAAGGTCCTTTCTATTCTTCTCAGGTAATATTACTTTTCTGAGCCCTGCTCTTTTGGCTGCAAGCAGCTTTTCCTTGAGACCACCTATTGGAAGGACCCTGCCCCGAAGGGTTATTTCCCCTGTCATTCCGATATCTCTTATTACAGGGATCCCGGTATAAGCCGATACAAGCGAAGTAGTAATGGAGACTCCTGCCGATGGTCCATCTTTGGGTATGGCACCTGCTGGCACATGAATATGTATATCCGACTTATTAAAAATCTTTTCATCCAGTCCAAACTCCGATGCCCGGGACCTTATATAGCTGATAGCAGCTTTTGCAGATTCCTGCATCACCTCTCCCAGCTTGCCGGTAAGTATCATCTTTCCCGTGCCCTTATAATATGTAGACTCAATAAGCAGTATATCTCCTCCTGAAGGAGTATATGCAAGACCTGTTGCTACACCGATGCAATTACTATCTTCTATTTCGCTGGGCTGTATTTTTGATATGCCCAGATAATCTTCTACTTTTTTACGCGTCACTATCTTTGTATGTTTTTTGCCCTCTACTATTTCGCGTGCGATTTTCTTGCATATTTTTGATATTTCTCTTTCAAGGTTTCTGACCCCTGCCTCTCTGGTATATTCCTCTATGATCAGATAAACTGCGTCTTTTGCAAACTTAATATCATATTTATCTACCCCCTGCTCTTTTCTCTGTTTTGGAATCAGATATCTATTAGCAATATGCAGTTTCTCTTCCGAGCTATACCCGGGTATCTCAATTATTTCCATCCTGTCCCGAAGCGCCGGATGTATGGTATCAAGAATATTTGCCGTTGTTATAAACATCACATTGGATAGATCATATGGTATCTCCAGATAATGATCCCTGAAAGAATTGTTCTGTTCCGGGTCAAGGACCTCAAGTAATGCAGAAGAAGGATCGCCCCTATAATCTGCTCCGACTTTATCTATCTCGTCCAGCATAAATACAGGATTACAGGTCTTTACCTGTGAGAGCCCCTGAATTATCCTGCCAGGCAGCGCCCCCACATAGGTCCTTCTATGTCCACGTATTTCAGCTTCATCTCTGATGCCGCCAATTGACATTCTGATAAATTTCCTGCCTATGGCCTTTGCAATAGACTGACCGAGCGAAGTCTTGCCGACTCCGGGCGGACCCACGAAACAAAGTATCGGACCCTTTGTGGTCTTTCCCTTTAGCTTTTTAACTGCGAGATAATCCAGTATATGCACTTTCACTCTTTCCAGATCATAATGGTCCTCGTCCAGTATTTTTTTTGCCTTTAATATATCGAGGATATCTTTAGTCTTTTCTTTCCAGGGGACATCGAGCATCCATTCAATATATGTCCTTATATACGAATATTCAGGAGACATTTCGGGTATGCTCTCGAGTCTTTTGATCTCTTTTGTTACTTTCTCACGGGCTTCTTTTGGCATTTTCTTTTTGGCAAGTTTCTTCTTTATATCATTTGCGACAGTATCTGATGTGTCAGACTCACCAAGTTCCTCTTTAATCGTCTTCAGCTGCTGCTTTAGGAAATACTCTCTTTGAGTCTTGCCGACTTCTTTCTGGACCTTGTCCCTTATCTGTGATTGCACTTCGAATTTTTTAAGTTCTTCCCCTAAAAATTCGGACAATAATTTTAATCTGCGGGATACAATATTTTCTTCAAGTATCTTTTGTTTTTGGGAAGCATTGGTCAAAAGATATGATGCAAAAAGATCAGCCTGTACTTCATGACGCGAAATATTGGTAGCAGCGACTACAAAAGCAGTGGGTAATGGGATGCCCAACTGAATAAACTTTTCTACCTGTAGCCTTATAGTAGTATTTATATTTTTTATTTCTTCATCTTCTGTATAAGGGACCTCGTTTATTACTTCGACCGATGTTCTAAAATATGGCTCTGTCTGCGTGAAGTATTTGATCTTGACCCTGGATATTCCTTCAACGACACATTTTAATTCATTTTCAGATATATCCGTTACCTGTTTTATTGCACAGGCGGTGCCGATATCATAGAGATCCTCTTTTCCCACGATCTCCTTATTTTCTTCTTTCTGTGCTATGACTACTATTATTTTATGTTCCTTTGAGGCGCTCCTTACTGCCTCAAGAGAATTTTTCCTGCCCACTATGAGCGGAGTAGCAAGATATGGAAAAACTACGCTATTTTTTCAATGAAAGAAGAGGAAGTTCTTTTGGTATTTTTATTTTATCCATATTATCATCTCCCCATTTTTTCTTCAGCTGTCATTTATATCAACTCCAATTAATATATTTCATTTATTCAGATAACCTATAATAAGCTTATGTATATTTATTCTAAGACACTAGTTATCATTTACAAAGTCATTATAACAAAAAATAATTAAAAATACTAAAAATATTTCCTTTAATAGTAAAAATTTATTTCACTTAAAGTGAAAAATATTTTAGCAATAACACTCACTTTATAAGCATAGAGTCCTGTTTCCCTCAATAGATCATAGGATTATATAAATATTCCTCAAAATATAAATGATTTTACTATATAATTTAATTCTACCAGCTTTTTATAAGCAATTACTTTGATTTTTGCAGGCATTTGAAATATTAAGACGATTGATTGATTTAAGGAGATATATTGAAGACTGATCTGGAATGCACACCCTGCATAATAAGACAAGCACTAAATACGTTGAAGGTCCATGGCAGCGGCGATAAAATAAGCGGGGAAGTAATCCGGGAAGTTTTAAAAAAATTACAAAAGATAGATTATGACAGAAGTCCGGCATATAATTCGAATATAGCCTATCATACATTTTCAGACATAACAGGAATAGACGATCCGTTTCATGATATCAAAATACAATATAATAAAGAGGCTATGAAGCTCTATCCCAGGCTGGCAGGGATTGCAAAGGATTCCACAGATAGATTATATGCTGCAGCAAAAATAGCGATTGCTGGAAATGTAATAGATTTTGGCGCCCATCTCTCAAAGGGAAAGACTTTAGATCTTGAAGATGTGATAAAAGATATTGAAAAGATCCCTCTGGTTCATGATGATTTTCACATATTTGTAGATGATCTAAAGGATGCGGAAAAGATTTTATATATTGCTGATAATGCCGGAGAAATAGTTTTTGACCGTGTCTTTATCAATCAGATAATAAAGGCAGGCAATAGGGTCATTCTTGCTGTGAAGTCCGGTCCTATCTTAAATGATGTCACTATCGAAGATGCTGCACAGGTAAAGCTTGATAGTCTGGTCAAGATAATTGAGACAGGAAATAATTACATAGGAATCAATCTGGAACTTGCATCGAAAGAATTTTTAAAAGAATTTGAAAGCGCGGATATAATAATAAGCAAAGGGCAGGGAAATTATGAGACCCTTGATGAGATAAAAGGAAAGAAAATATTCTTTCTTCTGAAGGCCAAATGTGAAAAGATTGCATGCGAGCTCGGAGTAAAATATCTGGATATTGTCTTTAAAAGATCAAAATATTATAAATAATGATCATAGGATCAATAGCCCAGTTTTTTTAATTTTTCTTCACTTATGCCAAAGTAGTGTCCTATTTCATGGAGCACGACCCTTTTTTATATTCTTTTTCAGGCTTTTAATATCCCGGCTTACAGCTTCAATGGATTTTTTATATATTATTATCCTATCCGGAAATAGCTGGCCTCTGTGTGTCTTTGAAGTCATAGGGAGTCCATGATAAAGTCCCAGCGTATACCTCGGTCCGCCTGATTTCCCTTTTATCATAGGACTTATACCTTCTTCCTCAATAAGAAAGTCAATATTTTCAAATTTATCCTTAAATTTTTGAGGAAGGTCCTCCAGGACTTTCAGGACCTCTTTTTCAAATTCTTCTATACTTATTTCCATGCTATTGTATTATAGGTAAAAATCAATTTAACTTTATCTTTATTAATATTATTATACTATTAATAATCCAATAAATATGGAAGCATTTTTTTTAATAAACCAATGAAGGGATGATGATGGCCTCGATCATAAGACAGGATCTGTCCACAAAAGACTGGACCATATTTTCAGTCAATAGAGCTGCAAGGCCCCGTGATTATAAAGAAATAAAGAGCAGTAAGGCGATGAAAAGATATGAGCCCGGCTGTCCCTTTTGTCCTGGCAATGAGAAAGAAACACCAGAGGAGCTTCTTTCTATAAATGGCGGGAAGGACTGGTCAGTTAGAGTGGTTAAAAATAAATTTCCTGCAGTTGAACCAAAAGAAGCCTTTGGAGAGGGACATTTTGATAATAGGCATGTCGAGGGACCATATTTTTCAATTGATGGTGTGGGAGAACATGAAGTCATAATAGAATCTCCAGAACATGATGATAATCTGGTAAAGATGGATATCTCCCATGTGGAGAAAATAATGAGAGCCTATAGGGAGAGATTCATAGATATCAGCAATGACCCCGAAAACCAACTGGTCATCATATTTAAAAATCATGGCAGAAGGGCAGGTACATCGCTGGACCATCCTCATTCACAGCTTGTGGCGACGCCTTTTGTTCCCGGATATATTAGAAATAGGATGTTTGAAGCTCAAAGATATTATGATGACTTTGGAAGATGCGTTCATTGTGATATTATCGATTATGAAACGAAGTCAAAAGAACGGGTCATATATGAAAATGATAGATTTATTGCTATAGCGCCTTATGCTTCAGTGGTCCCGTACAATATAGTGATATATCCAAAAAAACATCAGTCATGTTTTACAGAGATCAGCCCGAAAGATCTTTTAGGACTCGCAGAAGTCCTGCAGACGGTACTTAATAAATTGTACGGCCTGCTAAATGATCCGGATTATAATTATATAATAGACAGCAGTCCAATGGATCAGTCGGGCAATAGATATTATCACTGGCATATGGAGATATTGCCCAGATTAAGCACCAGAGCAGGTTTTGAGATAGGCTCAGAGATGAAGCTGAAATACGTGGACATAGAAGGACCTATGTGGGGGCGCTGCCTGGCAGGATAATTCAGGGGCTCTCACAGGTAAAGACCTGTAATCCTGTATTTATGCTGGACGAGATAGATAAAGTCGGAGCAGATTATAGGGGCGATCCTTCTTCTGCATTACTTGAGGTCCTTGACCCGGAACAGAACAATTCTTTCAGGGATCATTATCTGGAGATACCATATGATCTATCCAATGTGATGTTTATAACAACGGCAAATATTCTTGATACCATACATCCGGCGCTTCGGGACAGGATGGAAATAATTGAGATACCCGGGTATAGCTCGGAAGAGAAACTGCATATTGCTAATAGATATCTGATTCCAAAACAGAGAAAAGAGCAGGGGGTAGATAAATATGATATTAAGTTTGCAAAAGACGCAGTTTATCTGATCATAGAGGAATATACCAGAGAGGCAGGGGTCAGAAACCTTGAAAGAGAAATATCAAAAATATGCAAGAAAATCGCACGCGAAATAGTAGAGGGCAAAAAACATACAAAGATAGTGACGCGTAAAAAAGTAGAAGATTATCTGGGCATATCAAAAATACAGCCCAGCGAAATAGAAGATAGTAATTGCATCGGTGTAGCAACAGGTCTTGCATATACTCCTTCAGGAGGAGATATACTGCTTATTGAGTCTACATATTATAAGGGCACGGGAAAGATGATACTTACCGGCAAGCTGGGAGAGGTGATGCAGGAATCTGCAAAAGCTGCTATCAGCTATATAAGGTCCCGGGCATCGGAGTTTGGACTGGATGAAAAGATTTTTAATAAGTCGGATATACATATTCATGTGCCAGCAGGTGCCATACCCAAAGATGGACCATCGGCAGGAGTCTCCATTACTACTTCGCTTGTATCGGCTTATACCGGGATCCCTGTAATAAGAGATATCGGAATGACAGGGGAAATAACCCTTCGGGGCAGGGTCCTTCCAATAGGTGGTCTCAAGGAAAAGCTGCTTGCAGCCAAAAGAGCAGGGCTCAGAAAAGTAATATTACCTGAGAAGAATAGAAAGGACCTTGATGAGGTCCCGAAGACCATACTCAGGGGAATGGATCTTATATTTGTAAATAGCATAGACGAGGTAGTAAAAAATACTCTTGAGAGGGACCCGTTTATAGTAAAAAAGGTCGATAATAAAACTGTCTTTGGTCATGCTGAAGATGGATTAGGATCTTCCGGAGACTTTTCAACTACAAGAAATTAAACAATATGGCCCCCGTCTTTATTGCAAATATGGGTGCCCTGCCTGTGTATGGATCCATTCGCTGATGATTGGTTTTTTTATCATACTGATATTGCCAGGTTTTTCATCCTGCCGTGGGACTTATTGATAAATAATAATTATTCCAGTTCCAATCATAGTATAATAAGAAATTGTAGCGGGTAATTATTCTGCCACTTCATATTCCACACTAAGCGTTATGGCGTCGGGATCTAATAGATACCAGTCTCCTATTCCATTACTACTTTTATTGTTCAAGCCAAGCTTGAATTGGAATCTGCTTTTTCCGGAGTCCACTGCATCCTGAAGTTCACTTTTTAATGTATTATTTCCGAAGCTTAAATTATCAAGGGAGTCATTTAAGTCAAATGTCTTTACAAGCTCTCCTCCAATTTCAAAATCTTCCGGAATATCTAATTCGGTACCATAATAAAAGACCTTGATATCAATAGTGTCAGCACCTGCCCATGGCTCTGATCCGACTTCGGCTATGGGGATCCTCATACTCACGGCAGTAAGGGTGATATTTGCAATATCGCTAAGCTCGACGATATCAAAGCTCAGATAACCTTTAGTGATTGTATTCATATTAGTATCACCGACAAAAACTTCACCTGTGCCCATTGTCGCTCCAAAACTCTGGGCAATATAGCCGCTGTCCGGCGTGCTTGCAGTAATATCCTTCTCTCCTGTGACAATCTCTGGATCGGGATCGGGATCCGGTTCCGGATCAGGGTCAGGGTCATCGCATCCCCACTCAAGCAATATTGTCTCTTCCACGGAACCTTCTGAGTTTGTGGCGGTAGCTTTAAGCGTATAAGATTCTCCCCTGTCCAGATTTACCTGTGCTTTTTTATTTCCAAATGAACCATCACTATTATCTTTGCTCCAGGAGACCGTTGGATTTGGATTCCCATCTACAATAGCTTTTACCCTCCAATAGCAGACATCATCATCGGCTGAATACAGAGGTCCCTCATATACTTCAAGAGTGATAGTCGGAGCCTCTTTATCGGCATCATCGTCGTCATCATCTGCATCATCATCCGAACCACTATCGTCATCTGCATCGTCGTCATTATTATTGCTCGCAGCATCATCGTCGTCGTCTGCATCATTCTCGTCCACATCTATTTTATCGCCGGTATCCGCCGTGCATTGATTACAAACAGCTGCAAAGCTAAAAAGCGCGATGACCGTTAATATAATAAGAAAAATATAAAATTTATTCCTCTTCATACTTGCCTCCATGATTTATGATTTCCTTCTAAATAGAGTTCAATATTTATTATATATATAAAACTCTTAGAATTTTAATAGCCCTATAATATAATAATATATTCCTTTATAGAGTTATTTTAACATATAAGAAGACTTTCTTCATTATATATTTTACATTGTGTTTATAGATATGATGAAATAAAACAGGCGCTTATTTTCGGAAATAATAGATTATTTCTGATTTTATTAAATCTATGTGTTTATGCCATTGATTACTTTGAGACTTCTATCAAGATCTTTAACTGCTCTCCCGGATCGGTTTTTAAAAGCTTTATAGCTTCTTCTGTTTTTTCAAGAGGATATGTCCCGGTTATCAGCTGCTCTACTTTGACAATATCTTCTTCAAGCGCACGGATCGCTCCCGGCCAGGCAAGAGGCGCCAGCCATGCTGAACGGATCTCCTTGTCCATAGTATGAAACTCCAGAGCAGGTATCTTAAATACATCATCTTCGCCTGGAAGACCAAAATGCACCACTATGCCGCAATTGCCCGCGACCTCTACAGCCTGTTCAAATGCCGGATTTGAGCTTGTGGGGACTATCGCTCTGTCTGCGAGACGTCCCTTTGTAATATCGCTTATCGCTTGCTTTAGATCAGCTGCATAGTATTTGCTATCCTTATTGCCAGTACTGAAAATATAGTCTGCACCTATCTTCTTGCCCTGTTCTAATCTCCAGTCATTTGTATTGCCTATAAGGGCTATCTTCCCGGCACCCATAGCCCTGCATAATTGGATCATCATCATCCCCATTGCTCCAGGACCGAATATTATGACAAAGTCTCCGAGTCGAATATCAAGCTTTTTTACAGCATTTAAAGCGCAT
>Ga0255433_1058_pt1 | contig 10583 bp, 9 predicted proteins | sample ANMaggSSYBR02H12_FD_182672 | JGI IMG/M metagenome (GOLD analysis project Ga0255433, IMG submission 182672) | Sediment cell enrichment communities from methane seep in Santa Monica Basin, California, United Staets - ANME aggregate JGI... | ecosystem: Environmental > Aquatic > Marine > Cold seeps >...
TTTTTGATACAAAAAACGCGTTTTGCTCGTTGGCTTTGAAGATATTATTACGCGCGGCGAGATAATTTTCCAGAATGGTTTTACTCTCCCCAGTTAAGGTCAGAATTCTTTGAATTTCACATTTTCCACTTATAATAATCGTATTATTTTCCCAGTCAATATCATCCATATTTAAACGATGCGCTTCACCTACCCGCAGACCGAGCAGAAACATCAAAGAAAATATAGCGTAATCGCGAAAACCTAAAATACTATTTCTATTAATCGCGTTAAATAAGTTTTTTATTTCATCTTCTGTTAAAAAATTCGGCCTATATGGACGCCGAGCGCGAATTTTCAACACTTTTTTAAAAGGTAACCGTTCAGCATTTTCCAACCCCCTTAAACTAAGATAATTTTGGAAAGAGCGCAGCGTAAATATTTTACGATTAATCGAAGCCGGGGTATTGTTTCTTTGTAATGAAAGATATTGCTGAAAAGCGATGACGTCTTTTCCGGTAATGTTGTCTTTGCTATCGGCTTCCATGAAATTTATGAACAGTTTAAGATCAATAGCGTTGCTCTTCGCCGTGGCGGCGCGAGTATAACCGACATTGCTTCTGTAGGCCAAAAAGGGCTGAATATTATCTTTTAAATCCGCCATTTTAAATATCATGATTTTCTATGCTCCTACGCTTAATAATGATAATGACGCGCTCATATCCCAACGACTGACATGGATATAAACGGAAGTTTCTCTTAGGTTTTCGTGCCCCATCATGACGCGAATGGCCTCTAAAGGCACGTTGGCGTAATACATTTCGGTAGCAAAAGAATGTCTCAGACAATGAGCCGTTATATGAATATTTATTTGGGCAAAATCAGCATATTTGCCGATACACTTGTTTACCGATGTATCATCCATCATCTTATTGGTATTACCGGGAAAAATTAAATCCGTGTCTTTAAAAGGTTTAAAATAATTTATGGTTTGCTCAAAGAGCTTATCCATTATTAATAAGGCGCGCTCTTTAGCGCCCTTGCCATGAACAGTTAAAAGCGCGATTTTCTTTTTGCTATCCATGATATTAATATCTTCCTTCTTGATGGCGCGCATTTCTCCCGAACGCAGACCCAGGCACCAAAGGAAAAGAAGCATCATTTTATCACGGGATTGTTTTGCATTACGAAACGCTGTTTCTTTTTCGCCCGTTTCATCAATGGCTTTGATCAGGGAAAAGATTATTTCTTGCGGGATATGATTGTATCGCGTTGATTTAGTTCTTTTAACAGGTAATAAATTTTTCGCGGGATTATTCTCTGTTTCACCATACATAAAAAGCATTTTAAAAAAACGTCTGAGCGCCGCTCTGTAATGTGTGATGCGGCTGGAGCTTAACGTCTTTTTTAAATCAAGCATAAACTCAAATAGATTTTCCTGCGTAGTTTGCAGTAAGTCAACCTTCATTTTTTCATTAGCAAAGCGCTCATATTTTAGAATGCAGGAAATATAAGTTTTAACTGTATCCTCGGTAAAATGATTAAGTTGTTTTAAATCGCGATGGAATTCCCATAACAGCTCATTTAATTTTTTGGTAGTCATTTTAACTCTCCTTTAAGCTACGACATAGCTTTATCATTTGTAAAATATGGATGTTGTTTCATGTAATGGCCGTAAGCGGTCGGCGATAAATGAATATATTTACGAGTATTTTGTACGTTTCTATGGCCTAACATTTCTTTAGTAACAGTGAATCCGACTACATCATATAATTGTGTGGCGGCGCTATGGCGAAAAATGTGAGGGTGTAATTTTTCGGCATAGGAGTGCCCATTTTCTAAAAGTTCTGTTTTTAGTTTATGGACGATTTTATTGACGCCGTCGGGTTTCAATCTTTGGTTTCTGTTATTTAAAAACAGGGCGCCTTCTCTGATATCAAAACTCGAAATATATTCTTGCAACAAGGTGGAAAGGACAAACGGAATACTGATAGGTCTTTTGCCGGCTGAACCTTTTTCCGTAATGAAAAGTCTATGGGTTTGCGGCTGAAAATCTTCGAGATCTAAAAAAACCACGGATGATTTTCGTAAACCGGACAAAGCCATGAAGGCAATGATTAGAAAATCTTTCAATCCGGCGCTTTTTTTCAGACCTTTACCTAAGTGTTTAAAGACGATTTCAAGTTCAGCCCCGGTTAAAAAGCGGGTTTCTTTTTTTGGGATTTTAGGTGGACTTAGTTCTTTGGCAATGTTGACTTTGATGTACTCATTCAGGTAGAGAAAAGAAAAGAATTTTTTCATAGCCCAGATGCGCGCCTTAATGGTTACGGGCTTCGCTTCGTTGGAAATAACGAAGGCAACTAATTGTTTATACTGCAGTTTTGATAATTCGGATAAATCATTTTCCTGCAAATATTCATCAAATTGCCTGATATACCTGTTCAGTTCTTTGATAGAATTATTGGCAAGAGCCAAATTTTTACAATAGATTACAAACTCGTAAAGCAATACTTTTAGCATGAGGAATCCTCCTAAATAATTTCGTCATTATTTTTTTCGGCTTCCTCATGCTATTATTAAGTTATTTTGCTGACTGCGGGGTTTAGGGGTTAGCTGCTTTACAAAATAGAATTAAAAAAATATTCTGCTTTCTTATGTTTTTTATTTAACTATGACAAGGGAAATAAGTAGTTAAATAATAACATTATTTAGTAAAATTGATGAAGATATAAGTATTCTTGATAAGTTTTTGTGTATCCAGTTGCATAGCCAATTAGATATTATTATTTGTAATATCTAATTGGTTAATAGAAAGGGGTGTATTATGAGACTTCTAATTCAATTGTCTGTCATTCTTATTTTGTCCTCAATTTTAGGATGTGTAACAGGTGGATCAAATATTAAAATTGAGACCTTAAGAACAATATCAATAGGTAAAACGACTAAAACTGATATAATTACTATATTTGGACAGCCGGATGTAGAAATTGAAAGGAAAACCATTGATAACATCGAGTTCGAAATTATTACATACGTCTATATTAGGTTGGATTTACCAAATAATCTAAAAAGAAGAATCTTAAGGTGTGAATTTAGAAATGATTCACTCAATGCATATTATTTTGACAGTGACTTTGCAGAAGCTGAGACCTACTTTAATGAAAACGGACAGAGCTACTTGAAAAAAGATAAAAGCACGTGTAAGGATGTATTAAATCTATTTGGTATACCATCAAGTAGGGCATTCTTACCAACTACATTAAATTTCCCCTCCGGTCCACCGGGAGCAGAAGAAGTATGGCGTTATTCTTTCAGTTATCCATTAGAATTCGGTACAGACAATATTTATAAGAAAGAATTCACTGCCTTCTTTGAAAAGAATGATACGTTCATTGGTTTAAAGTCCTCTGAAAAAAGTGATATTAATTCAATTTTGACAGTAATAAATAGGGGCGCAGATGTTAATTTAGTCGATATTAAGGGTCGCACTGCTCTAATATGGGCATCAGAAGAAGGTAATTTAGGTATGGTAAGAGGACTCATTATAAAAGGGGCTGATGTTAACAAAAAAGGTTATGAGAGCAGCATACCTCTACCAGTTTTTTCAACAAATTATGAAACAAGGACACCCTTATCGCTTGCCGCTGAAAACGGACACTCTGAAGTCGCAAAATATTTAATAGAAAACGGGGCTAGCATAGATAATTATACTCTTAGATTAGCAGCAGCATCGGGAAACTTGGAAACAGCAAAGTGTCTTTTATCACATATAACAGACATTAACAAACTCGATAAATATGGTTGGTCAATTCTAGGTGCCGCTGCCCAAGCATGTTACCCCGATATGGTTAAATTTTTAATAGAAAAAGGGGCAAAGGTGAATATCCTAGACAAGCAAGGTAATACTCCTTTAATAATGGCATTGGATGGGCGGGCTTCTTATGCTGCCACTGCACTTGCTGCTGATGCGGTTGGTGCTGGTGGTGCAGCACCAGAAAACCGAGAAAAATTTATGAGAATTATAGCAAATGAATCTGTTAATAAGGGACCCACCGTAAAAGTATTAATAGATAATGGGGCTGATTTCAATGCAATAGATGCTCAAGGGCGGCCAATAATAATGAAGGCAGCATCGAATCATCTAATTGGAATAATAGAAATATTATTGAAAAATGGTGTTAATATTGATCAAAAGAGTGAACATGGTGAAACAACTTTATGGCGTATGATAAGCTTGTTCAGTGATCATAAATATGGTAGATATAAAGACTATGCCCCTAAGGATTTGGAGGTTATTAGATTCTTAATAAAGAATGGAGCAGATGTAAATGCTACTAATAAACAAGGGGTTAGTTTATTTAGATTTTCAAAAAACCTAAATCTTAATGAAGTTGTTGAATTACTATTAAGTGCAGGGGCTAAATAGTAAAGTTTTAAATGCAGATAACGAGATTTTTTCATTGGACACGCGTAGTGGAACCATGGATTTGACTTTTGGATAGTATTTATACAATTAGGTTATCAACCAAATATGATATTGAAAGAAATGTTGTTAACTTGTTAAATCTTATTTACAGCTAACAAAAAAAGGTATAGAAGCGTTGCGATGGGAGCCGAACATAGTCAAAACGCCATATACGGAGCCAATGATTCATACCGGTGTTGTCCCGTAGGGATTCCCATGGAAGACTTGGCCGCTTTGACCAGTATACCTTATATACTGGATTGCTTTTTAATGATCTGTATTAAGAGGATACCCAAGTATAATAAAATGTCAAACATTATTCAAAAATTCTGCCGCTATAGCGGCTTAGTCCAACCAGGCAATCAACCCGACCAAAAACGCGTCCGCGTTTTGGTCGATGGAAATAGTTAAATGTTTTTGGCGGGTTATCGCCAATCCGTTAGCATTTCTAAAAAACCAAATCAAAGGAGGAAGATATGAACTTCAAGAAATCTATCTTAATAGCACTGTTATTTCTATTTATTGGGTGTACGTCGCATCAATCTATTTATAAAAAGGCAGCTTATATTAATACCGTTGAAGAATATGAGAAATTTTTAAATAATTATCCCGATAGTGAGTATAAATCAGAAGTAATAAAAAAAATACTAGACCTTGAATATGACAATGCAATAAATGAAAATACCATTATTATATTTGAAAAATATCTAAAAAAATATCCAAATAGCAAATATAATAGTGAAATACAAATGAGATTAGATTTATTGAAAGTCGAAAAACAAAATACAACGGATGCATATCAACTATTTCTAACTAAATACCCTAATAGTATATTTAAATTTTCTGTATTATCATATCTTGAATTTCAAGAGCTTATTAAAGGAAACTCACAAGATTTAATGGATAAATATTTGCATAAATATCCATATGGTGTATTCGCAGAAAAATGTAAGTATATGTATAATAATAATGATTCAAATTCATCCTACACCTGCAAAGCAAATTTTAAAGAGATTTATCCGTCATCAGCATACAAATTAGATGAAATATTAAAATTGATTGAAAAGAAAGACTATTTAAAATCACTTTCAATGCTTAATGTTTACTTGAGAGAAAAACCAGAGAATAAGAATACTGCAAGACCTATAATTCAAAAAATATTATCTACAGTGGTAACGGCGGCATTAGTAGATAGTCAGAAAACAATAAAAATAGATAAGAAGGATATACATTTCAACAATGCAACACTGCTTACTGATTTCTATACGGTTGATTATAAGTTATATCCTGAATATAGTTATGAAGGTAGTCTTTGTAGAGAAGTACAACTTATTTTATCAAACTCTTTAGGGAAAAACCAAATGACCGCTCTTTATAGCGACCTAGAGAGCAATAAGATTAATTTTAGTGAATATATTAATAAGCTAAATAAAGAGATGGCAATCTTTAACACTCTCCTTTTAGGCGTTATAAAAAAAGCAATAGGTGATTTTCAGAATGCACCAATGAATGAATGTGCAAGAAAGAGGCATTGGGAATTTGCCAATCGGTTAATAGGAGATGGAGCATACATAAGAGGAATTGAATCTCATCCTGATATTACAAATATACTCAAAAAAGCTTGTGATTCAGAATTAAATAATGATATAAAACAAATTGCATTGAAAGTTATTGCTAAATTGAATCCTATTAGATTCAAATAATTGAGTGATCTTGGGATAGGTTGAAATGCTAACAATGGGCTGCAAGGGAATTAGCACGCGTCAGGATTTTTTGAATTTTGGAAGTTTATCGGGCGTGCTAATCCCCTGAGCCCCAGCCGTTAGGGGTAGTTGATGAGATTTTATATGGATAAAAAATTATGAGTATATTTTTCAAAAAACTAATAATATTTCTTTCACCATTTGCTTTATTCTTAGCTAGTTGTTCATATCAATATCATTTTAACAATAATTCATATTCAACACCAGATGATGCTTTAAATGCTCAACGAGAATATTTGGATGGTATAGAAAATGAATTAAAACCTTATGATTTCCCTCCAATGGGCAATGCATTAATTGTTACGCCTTCTAAAAGAACATGTGGATTAAATGGCATAAAAAGCACAGGACAACCAACTAGGGAAATGATGGATTATTTTGGTAAGTTTTTGGAAAGGGATTATGCATCGTTTTCCAAAATTTTGATAAAAAGTAATCTGTTTGCTTCTGTTAATCATGTAATTGATGATTTTCCTGCTCAATATGTCGAAAATGTTAAAAAAAATTACTCTGCAGTAATTTATCTTAATATGGAATCCCCAAATCAAATAAGTTGGTTTATGCTTGTACCTCCTGTCGAAAGCCCGAAACGACTTAATTTTGACCAAAAGGCAGAAATGGGTGTTCCAAGAACACAATCATGGCTCAATAGCATTAAAAAACAATTGTAGTGGAAGAAATAGTGTTTTTAGAAAAACAGATAAATTTGAATAAATTATATCGGAGGTGACTATGTCTTTTAGTAAAAAATTTCATATATCCACATACTTAAAATACTCTCTATTTATATCTGTAATGTTTTTAACTGTTTCAACATATGCCACACCAATTGACAATAAAAACTATAACTTTCGGCTTCATCCAAATAATATCATAAGTGATAAAACTATCTATTCATATAAAGTCTTGATTGTAGATTCAAATCATCAAAATAAAGTCATAGAATTTGTGTTTGTTCAAAATGAAGTAGCTCGAATTTTATATAATATGGAATCTTTTGGCTCTGGAATACTTTGGAAATTGGTTTTAAAAAAAATTGAAACAGAGTTTGATGAAATTTCTACCACCATATATAATATTAATCCAGATTCGATTAATTATTATCAAAGCATAGGATTTATGAAAATAAATAAATTTTATCTTAACGAATGGTTAAAACAATATGATGATTTGAATAAAAGATTATTAGAGGTTATAAGACCAAAAATTCCTGCAACAATTGAAATCAACGATCACTCTGCTCAAGATAGTGATGGTGAAATAAATGTTTATAACGAGTTTGAGATTAAGGATATATACTACACTAAAGATGAAATTAAACAAAAAATGGAAAGAATTTTTAATTTTAAAAATAATTTAAATGATTTAGGAACTGCAAATAAAATAACATATTTTGTTAATTTTAAAATAAACTATAAAGCATCAATACGTGCTATCGATTTTTCAAGTAAATATATAGTTTCGACAAATTGGCAAAATTGTTATAGGGGAAATCCTCCAAGTCCACCAAGATATCCAAAAATAGATTTTAAAAAAAAGTATGAAAACTATTTTTTTGATAAGATTGATTTAGTAGAGGATTGGAAATCCTTTTCTAATGATTTGGCTGCTTTAGAACATCATGATTGGGGATATTCTGAGTCTTTCAAAAAACCTATCTTTGGTTTTTCAGCTATGGCTGCATTTGGCCGTGCAATTATAAATTCTCAAAAAACTGACAGAGAAAAATTTGATACTTCAACATTATTTAATTCCAATTTTGAATTTGAGTTTTTTTACACTCCAAGTTTGTCTTTTAGTTTAGGTACAGGTTTATTTGCTTTTGATATTTTTACTTTTGATGAATATAATGAATACAAAGATGACGACGGCGGTGGCGGATTTTTTTTGAACATAGATTCTAAAATTTATTATCCTATAAATCCAAGATTCAGGATTTTTAGTGGTGTTGGTTGGCAATTTACAAAAATAACAAAATCTTCCTTTTTAGAAGATATAAACAATGCAGAATACATACATTACCAACGAGATTCGCGCTGGGCGAATGGTTTAACATTAAAAACAGGTTTTTTATATACTCCAGATTTTTTACGTGGTTTAGCTTTAAATATTAATTATAAGTATTTTAGAGAAATTTCAAAACCAGAAGGAATAGATCCTTTTACTTCATCCACGTTTTTAATTGGTCTAATGTTTATTACAGGTATGCACTAGGTTTATCGGTACTACCCCTAACGAATAAGTTATTAAGTTCAAAGTCAACTTAAAATTTCGACATATTTGTATGTCGAGTAAATGTTCTTTGACATCGTAAAGTTACCGTATTAGTTTACATTTAACCCAAATACGAAGGAAGGGGAGGTTTGATCTCGCATTTAGCCAAAGTTTGGTTTTGAGACGATCTTCTCTTCTTTCTTAATGTTGTTTGCCTTCGGGATATTGGAGCGTCGTTCGTTCTTTTTTGATACCGTCGTTTTTCGTCTTTTTTCCTTTTAGCGTTTTTTTGCAACCTAAATCTTTGTTGGTTTATTTTATCTATTTGAGGATTATAAACCGTGTCATGCTTTAGCATCCCAAAAATAGCGCGTAATATTTTGTGCATACAAACACCGAGAGAAGCCATTTTGCTTTTACCGCTCTGGAGATGCTTTATGTATAGGCCTTTCATTACGGGATTATGTATCACGGCAGTTAACGCAATCATGAAAAGTATTTTTCTTCTAATAAGAAATTTACCAATAAATGTCTACCATTTTCCATGGCCAGTTCTCTTAATGTGTGTGCTTCTGCAATAGCTTCTTCTAAAATATTTTTTTTGTGTCGCATTGTAGTTCTCCAGTTATCATTTTAACAATTTCTCGTCAGTGTCGAGTTTGATTAACTCACGCAGATATGCTGATAAAGAAATTTGTTCATTTCGTTCTTTGTTAAGTTGCTTGGTTCTGCATTTTGCATTTTTTAATATTTGTTCCTTAATGGAAAATTCCGGGCATTTCGGACACTCATTCCGGGTGATTCCGGACAGCGTCTTTCTTCCCCTTTTCATTCTTCTGTAATTTAATAAAACTATCCGAAATGAAAAGCTTTTTTTCTATTTCATACTGTTTTCTCCTTCATAATTTTAAGTTCTGTGATAGTGGATTTTAGTTTTCTCATAGAATCGCCTTTTAATTCTAAGCGGTATGACGTATGAATCAAACGATCCATAATCGCGTCGGCTACCACCGGTTGATTTAAATAATAGTGCCAGCCGGAAACCGGGAGCTGACTAATGATGACAACGCTGTCTGTATAGCTTCGATCTTCCAGCACTTCTAATAGTTCGGCCACATCAGACGCTATCATCGAGCCGCTGCCAAAATCGTCCAAAATCAGAACATTATAACGTGTTAGTTTTTTTAGCCAGGAAAGATAACTGCCGTCTGCCCGGGCCAGTTTGATTTCAGAAAACAACTTACTTAAACGGATGTAGAAAACCGAGTAACCGTTTGCTATGGCGTTATTGCCTAAAGCACAGGCCAGCCATGTCTTTCCGGTGCCCGTCGCTCCGGAAATAATCATATTCTGACTGCGCTCTACCCATTCGTTCTGAGCCAAAGTCATAATGACGGATTTGTCTATATTCCTTGAAGGGCGGTAATCCAGTTCTTCTATATAGGCCTGTTTGTACTTAAGCTTCGAGCGGGATGTAAGCTGTCTGATTTTTCTGTTTCGTCTTTCGGTAACCTCGTTTTTAACCAAATACGCCAGGCGCTCTTCAAAGGACATTTTCAAATAAATGGTATTGGAAAGCTGCTGTTCCAGCGCGGAATGAAATCCGTACAGCTTTAGGCTTTTAACGTCTTCTATGGTGTTTTGGATGACAGACATTTCTTCCCCCTCTAATGGTAGTATCCGTTGCCGCGGATGTTTTCTGACTCCCCGTTTACCTGTGGCAGAAGGATGTTTTCATCTTCGGCTGTCTGCCAGGTTTTTCTCTTTAATATGGATTCAAAATGGAAAACCCTTTTTATATCCAAAGCTAACATCTTGGCCGAGACTAATTCTATTTCCCCATCGTTTTTATGCCTGCGGGCTGCCTTTAGAATACCATAAGCGCTACGATAACCTTTTTCGGGATGCTTGTCTTCGCTAATGATTTTATGGATTAAGCGGCCAGTCTCGGGGCCTATTGCCTCAGCTTGTAAAATCAGCGCCGATGGCGATGTTTCCGCATAACGCCGATGAGCCTGAGGCATGTGTTCTTTATTGGTGGAAGCCTGATTTACTTCGCTAATACGCGGATGTACGGCTATGCTTTTGTTGTTAAAGGAAATATCAACGATACGCCGGTTATATCTTGCTAATACTTCTTTACCGGTCAACTGATGGGGAAC
>Ga0255433_1043_pt2 | contig 10517 bp, 12 predicted proteins | sample ANMaggSSYBR02H12_FD_182672 | JGI IMG/M metagenome (GOLD analysis project Ga0255433, IMG submission 182672) | Sediment cell enrichment communities from methane seep in Santa Monica Basin, California, United Staets - ANME aggregate JGI... | ecosystem: Environmental > Aquatic > Marine > Cold seeps >...
CCCCAATGCTCGCCGGTTGAATGTTTTTGGGCAATGAACCAATTGGCGTGATCGAGCGCCATGAGCAGCATGATGAGGCCGCGTAAGGCATCCAGAGCAAACAAACGTTTACTTGGCTGACTTCCAGTTATGGATTTGTCATCCATAGCCCATCCATCCCAAGAGCTGAATCCCAATTAATGGGATCTGAAATTAACCAGTATGCTTTTTTTGAATCGACTTCCATTTACGTGTCTACTGTGCTTATTGCTATTAGGGTCCTACACTAAAGATCAGGACGTCGCCATCGGCATCCCCGACGATGAGCAAGCTGCCATCATCGGAGAGTAAGAATTCAACGTAGTGACCCATTGGGGGCAATTGGTGGAGCAGCGTCCCGTCCACCGCAGTCCAAAAACGTAGAGTCCCGCCAGGGTTCGTGATGATGAGGGCATCATCGTCGGTGTAAAGCACCCTCGTGCTCGCTTCCTTCAATGCGCCATAGACCAGCGGTTCGCCCGAGGCAACATCTCGGATGGCGATGGTGGCGAGCGGGTCATGAGGCTCATGGGCATCTGAACAAGAGGATGAATACGCCAGCTTTGATTCGTCTGATGAAAGATCAAAACCGCCGATGCAGGCTTCACCCCTGAAGGAACGCAGCAGCTCTCCATCGACCGTGCTCCAGACAGTGATATCGGCGTAACCGGTGTCAGCATAATACGCGCTTCCGTCTATCGTGAAGGTGACTTTTTGAACAACATGTGGTCCAGGTCCATCGTAATAATGCAGCCGTTCACCATCTTCCAACCGCCAAACGCCGAGCTGATTGCGGAAGCCACCTACTGCGAGCAGGCTCCCATCTGGTGAGAAAGCGAGCGAGGCTGCTCCCTCCGGAAAGGCCAGGAAGTTATCGATCAGTTCCCAGCTTCCCACCTCCCAGAGAGCTACCATTCCGTCCTGTGATGCAGAGGCGAGGTAGCCTCCACCCGGTGAGAAGGCGGCGGATTTCACATTCCAATCGTGAAAGGTCAGCGATACTAAAACATCATCTTGAAGATCCCATACCGTCAGGATCTTCGCAGGGTCATGCCAGTATGAGAAAGCTAGGTAGCGGCCGTCAGGGGAGAGGTCGAAGGCCGCAATGGGTTTGTCCACCTCAGACCGAAGAGTAGTCTGGATCGCCAGATGCTTGACGTTGTCGATACTGATAGGGATGCTTTCGTTCGTCACAGGCAGCGGCTCTTGCGTAGGATCTGGGGCCTCGGTTGTTGGGGAGGGGGAGGGAAGCGCAGTCGCTTCTAAGGGCGCAGTGGTTGGCGTGGCGAGAGGAACATCGATCTCGTCCTCACCCTGTAAGCCAGGAAAGTTGCAGGCCGATAGGGAAAAAAAGCCAAGTAGCAGGATCGGGATCATGACAGCTTTTGAATTCATAGCATTTCTCCTCTGCCGGAATGGCGAATGAATGCCCACATCACTGCGACCAGGCTAATGTCGAGCAATCTCAATTCTCACATCTGGAGTATTGGAGCGGTCGGTATCTGTCCCTCCAATACAGAATTACCATACCAGTATCGGGTGATATAGACCAGCAACATCGTCGATTCCTGCGTGATGGGATGCAAGCACGCCGCTAAGGATTCAATACCATTGATGGCGTGCCCTCTTACTAAATCGCTGCAAGCGATGCTTCAGGCAGATGCCGATTTGAATCATGCCCGAAAAAGTGTTACCCATGTCTCCGAACGGTTGTCACCTATGTCTGTAGTCTATACACCCCATTCGGTTGGGGGTGATTATTTAAGTAATCGGAATCAATCGATGTATTTCAAATAAAATAATCCGGGATCACGTCTTTATCGAATTATTTCCAGAGCTTTCTAAGGATTTTTCTGGTATCTTCAATAACTACATTCACATCTGGAGCAGACGGCACGAATATTCGTAATTGTTTATCCCATTGTTTTTTAGCTAAATCGATTAAGGATGGTGAGAAAAAATCATCAACCGCCTGTGCTTGTACATTTCGATGAGCTGATTTTTTATTTGTCAGGTTTACTAGCTCCTTGCCGTTTAGATCTGTCCTATTAAGGAGATACCATAGATCATAGTAATCCCTCGAGATTCTTCCGGTCCCCCATCCGCGCTCATTGATTCTGGCAAGGCTTTGAAGCAAGGCTCGAAGTTTTTCTGAGATAATTTCCTTCATTTGATAGACTGGTACATTGCCTTCAAATGGCTCGGGAAAGGCGTGCAGTATTGGTCGGATTTCAGGTTTAAGACATACCGGTTCATCGATCGTGATCTCTACTTTGAGCCTACACAGAGGTTGGCGGTGATCAGGAAATTGAACTCTAACGACAAATAATGATTGACCACCTGGATGTGGTTCACGCAACGTCATTTGTTCCAATTCGGTCCTGAAAGGTCCATGCTCACGAAGGAGGGCTTCAGCTAATTTTGTGGCTTTACTGATTTTGTTCTCCAGATCTGCGATCGGACCCATCTCAAGCGTGGAATAATCAAGAGCTTCTGAGAATCGGTAGTCCCGAAAATACAACTTTCGCAGGGCTGTCCCGCCTTTCATAACCAGCACTTCTCCTAAGTCATCCGTAATCGAGATGGCTTTGAGTAGATAACTGATTGCATAATCCTTCTCAACTACCCATTGTTGAACGCTCTCAACGTTAGCTTGATCACGGATAAGCTTCCTAATCGTCATGAGTCCTCACGTTAAGATTATTTACAATATTCCAATGCGATTCAGGGTTTCCCTTCTTCGGCCTTGTGGGATCTAGTGCATAGTAAGTATTTACACTGTACTCTTGAAGCGGTGTGATGAGATCTTTCGAGATTCCCATCTTGTCAAGTATCCATCCCATGCGCTTGATTACTGAACCCATGGAATAGCGGATCGTATATGCAACGAGTTTTTCATGATTGAATGTATTTGCATACTCTTCGAATGCTTCCATAGCAAACTCTATGCCCCCAAACAGATTAGGGCGTGCCACCAAATCTAAATAAGTCCTCTCTCTATCAGTGATCGAAACTCGATGCCAGCGGCTTACCCATTCTTGTTTAAACCCGAAAAAACGCTTTTCCTTGATAGAGATAAACTCGACCTCAATTTCCATGACCTTCCACACTGATCTTCCTCGAGGACGCGAGGCCTCTCCGTGCCTCATCTCGGGTGTAACAACCTTCTTCGGTGTCATTGCTTGCACCATCGGCGGGATCTGTGTAGTTAGGCCATGATGTGACAATGCAGACCAATAGCCAATCGCCATGGGGTTTACAAGCGCGTCAGCCAGTGCGAACGGATGCAGCTCATCTTGGAACAATGAAGAAGTAATGACATAAACCCCTCGCTTAATTCGTGTAATCCACCCTGAGCGAGAAAGTAAGTGAAGTGTCGATCGCAACCCTTGCGAGCTCATCCCTTGGTCAGCTGCCAATGACTTAATTTCCTCGATTTCGAAGATTGGGCCATCGCTCTGTAAAATCTCCTCGAGTAATCGTATCCCTTGTGTTTGTGAATAGGTTTCTTGACTCAACGATCAGCTCCTGTATATGTAATAATTGCTGCGTTAATTCTAATACTACTAATTTACGCAGTAAATTATACCAAAGAATTGTATTAATTACTTCGTAAGTTTGTAATAAGTAAATTTACGCAGTAAAAAATACAGAAGCAGTGATGGAGAATGCCCACCTGATTATTCTAGTAATCGAAGGCTGGGGTACTCGACTTATTTTTGAGATAAGCGGAAGCCGAGATGAGCGACTTCGCTGAGTTCTAGTACCGCTGAAGTTTTACCGCCCCCGCCTCGCAAAAGTTGGGGGTTTTCTTTTCCCAACCAGTATCCCTTTTAATGTGGTCTTCGTCCTTGACATCGAATTGTGTTTCGAATATTATTCAGTAAATAGGTTGGCGATACCAACCGGTCGGCAGTAACAACATGATACAGAGGAGTGATTTCATGGACACAGAGAACACGCTGAATCGGGCTTATGCTCATTGGCTTAAAGATGGCATTTTTGAGATCGGGTTTGGGATTCTACTTACAGGAGTTGGCACATTGCGTGCCATCATCCACTTTGCTGGACAAAAATCGGCTGCCTATTATTGGCTTTCAGGAGCATTACTCGTATTCATGATTGGGGTTGCATGGGGAGGCAAGCGTTTCGGCGAGGCTCTCAAAGAGCGCATCACTTACCCACGCACAGGGTATATGGCTTTCAAGCCACCCACATACAATATTAAAAGCATCCTTGCCATCCTGGCCTTGTTTATATTTGCAGGGGTTCTCGGCGGCGTAGTGGGGTTGTTAGCCACTCAGCCTAATCAACAGGAGATCGGAGGCATCGTTCCACTTACACAGGGTATTGTTGGCGCGCTGGCTTTCACGTACGTTGCACGACGGATTGAAGTGAAACGATTTTACTATCTGGCAGTTTTCTCTCTCGGGATTGGGTTGGTGATTAGTGTGCTCGGGATTGGCGTTGTGCTTGGCCTTTCCTTTTTCTACTTGAGTATCGGCCTGGCACTGGTTGTGTCGGGGTGTGTGGCGCTGGTGCAATTTCTCCGTAGTTATGAACCGGTTGATCTGAACGGAGATAGCCAATGAACGATACCGATACCTTGCAAAGTATGCTTGATGTTGATCGGCTTATTCACGAGCCTGCCCGTCTGATCATCCTTTCCATTCTCTACGTCATCGAAAGTGCTGACTTCCTGTACCTGCTCCGAGAAACAGGGCTGGGCAAAGGCAATCTATCATCACATCTAACACGATTAGAAAAAGCAGAATACATCACAATAGAAAAGGCCTATCGAGGCAAGACTCCGATGACAATCTGCCAGCTTACCGGAGCAGGGCAGGCCGCATTTGAGACTTATCGTGAGCAGCTCAAGAATGTTGTTAATACAATGTACAAGTAACGGCCTTTTCGGATCAGGACGGGATAGATGTTGTTGACGATTGTCATCACGCCAACCTGAATGCAAGACAAGCAAGCCCCGTTTTTCAAAATTCTCAACTGCCATGATAGGCTTTGTGTTGCTTAAAGTGAGCGTTTCAGTTTCCGGTAATTCCTGTCATCGAAGCCTAGGTCTTCTCGGTAAGCGATTATGGAAATAATCAGAAGACCAGGGGTGCTCCCTATATCCACATCGATCATTCTAATGGGTTACCCAAGTCATCTTGCAGTGCGACTCCGGTTTCATAAAGACCCCGAGAGAATGCGAGTTTGAGTGTGAAATATTGATCTGATCTTCAGCCCATCTTTAGGTTCACTGGGATAGTGCTCAATCACCCGCGCCTTCGAGATCATAGAGCGCCATCACCCAACCGATATACTCGGGTAGCGCGCCCTCCGATACATGCACCCAACCCTCTTCTACACGAAGGTAGTAGGATCCTGCCGCGTAGTAATCCCAACGCCCTCCGACGGGGATACGATCAAGATAGACATCCGCACCCCCGAACCATACATGGGGTAATTTACCGTTGGGAAAGTTAGGTCCCGCGTGGACATTCTCGATGCGGATCACCTCGGCGCCCCCCCAACCGCTGCTATTTAGTGCGAGGACGGCTTCATCGGGTGTATCGTAGATGCCCTCGTTTTTCGCCAAAGCTAGATGAGACTTGGCGTAAACCCAGGTTCCCAGGAAGAATAATAGTATTAGGCTTAGCCCTGTGAAGATCAACAAGCTCCATCGCGGTAGGCTTCGTCCCCACCTTTGTGTAGATACGGTAGCCTCCCCGGATCGCTCCGGCATGCGGATGATCAATGCCCTCATCCCCACCCCGGTGATGAGTCCTGGGAGGCTTATAACGACAAGCCCTTCGATCAAACTGGTGGCCGATCGTCCAACGAGGAGTAGCGATGAGAAGGCAAGCACGTTGATCACGAACCACCAGCCAGCGTTGGGGATGACACGCCTTAGATAAAGCATCTGCGCACCACCCAATATGGCGCCGATAGATACTGCCCCGAGAGCAAAAGTCAACATGGTAGGCAATCCCAAACTATTTGAGAGAGTTACCTCCGCCGCGATCACCAGGCCTCCTACCAGCCATCCTGCCATCGTGACTGGAATCCAGCGCTGTGCGCTGGGCAGGAAAGGCCGCAGCAGCCACCACTGCGTGACGCTTGTTGTGATGGCCAAGCCGAAGAGGGTACCGATAGCCTGAGTGATTTCTCCACTGCCAATTGTGAACCAGCCGAATGCTGAGAAAGCATTCACCACGGCAAGAAGGAATGTTGAAATTGGAGCCATTAACAATCCTGCAAATGGAATCGCGAGCACTGAAAGCAAGACCCACCCTGATACCCATCGGATTTTTGGGTTACCTGGCCCTCCAGATAACGCAATTCCCTGTGTACCATTCTGTGGGCCACCTGGGACGATCTCGGATTTCATATGCGCCTCCCTCAAGTCCTCTAGTGACGACAGGTATACGACTAGCACTGATTGGATGATCGCCACCATCTCGCGTACAAAAACAAGCATCAGGGCTGTGAAGCCCCGTTCACATGCATCATCCATGATGGCTTTGTTCACCGCTCGGATTTCGTGCTTATAATCTTCTCGGAATGCGCGTGGGTAAAGGAGTGTGAGCGTTGAGCTTATTTGAAGGAGCCATCTCAGAAGATGAGAGCGGATGGGACTCACAGGGTTTCTCCCAGCTCAAGCTTGCTTGCCAGGTCCAGTAGTTGACGGAGTCGTTCCGTTTCTGCATCAAGGATCTTCCGCCCAAGGCGAGTCAGGTGGTAATACTTCCGTTCCCGGTTATCTTCTTTTAAGTTATTCATCCCTACGCGCTCAATAAGACCTGTTTTCAACATGCGCCTTAATGCAGTGTATAGCGTACCCGTAGCCAACAATACGCGTTCATCACTGAGGGCACTGACTTCTTTGATGATGGCGTATCCATGCCTTGGAGAATGGGCCAAACTTAATAGAATGAAGAAAGATGTTTCTGAGAGGGGCAGGTGTTCTTCTGTGTTCACTTTGTGTTCTCACTCATTGAGGTTATATATGTAGTTCAACTACATATTACAGTATTCTAACGACATTTACAAGCAAAAGTCTCTTTTCCATACTGATTTCCGCGACTTATGACCAGATTATGAGTCTCAGGAATCTGGTGATCCTTCCATCGATTCATTCTTCAATTATCCTGATTATGAAATTAATCGGCTCCTCATAGCTGATTTTTATGAATTTGTATAATTACGCGTACGAGAGAGCCAATAGAGCCCCTCGACCGACTAATGTAAAGTGTTATACGGCTGTATAATTGTAAGTATGGAAAAACTAGAGTCGCTTGATCAGTTTCTTGAGATACTCCGGACTGTCAAGCCGGATGTTGAATCGCGCTACCAGGTCGATGAACTAGCAATTTTCGGGTCTTACCGAAGGGGTGACCAACGTCCAGGTAGTGATCTCGATATCCTTGTTACCTTTCAATCCCCCATTTCCTTAATCAAAATCATCGAGCTGGAGAACTTCCTAACAGACAGACTTGGAGTTAGAGTTGATCTGGTCATGCGGGATGCATTAAAACCTTACATAGGGAAGCAAATTTTAAAGGAGATCGTGGCAGTCTGATGGTTGAACGAGAATATCGAGATTTCATCATCGACATGATCGAGGCCGCAGATATGGTGGCCTCATTTATTCAGGGAATGAATAAGGAACAATTCTTAGCCGATAAGAAAACTCAATTCGCAGTAGTTCGAGCTCTTGAGATCATTGGAGAAGCGGCGAAGAAGGTTCCGGATTCAATACGCCCCGTTACCCAGATCTACCTTGGAGGGAGATCAGCGGTATGAGAGATAAGCTGATTCATGATTACTTTGGTGTGAACAATGAAGTGGTATGGAAGACTGCAGTTGAAGATGTGCCTGAGATCGCAGCCAATTTAAGACGGGGGGATTAGAGAAGCTCCTAGCATTCTGGATGGTTCTAAAGTTAATAGGGTTCAATTTAATGGCATCGTACTTCATGCGGTGCCATAAATGAATCAGATCACGTCCAGTTAAACTCAATGTTTTAAGGATCCAATAACTATCGTAATCGGAGGCTAGAAAGATCAACTTTAGAGATAATCGGTTCCTCTTAGAAGGGTTCTTCTTCTGTTCAAAGTAGACATATTGGAAGCTCATCAAAATCTCCTTGGATTTCAATACAATAATGATTTAGAGTAAGATATGGGGAAGATAATCCACTCGAGAAAAACGTCGTTTAGTGAGACAGTTAGGAGTGAGGAAGATCTAGAGAGCGCGAGTAAATTTGCCTTAGAGTCCCAATTAGAAGATTTCCTCGATGGTAATGACGGAAGTGTTTTTAAAGAGCAGTGATTCAGAATTGTGCACCTAACAACTCGCTGCATCTGACGGCTACACGGTTGTCCTACGTAGCTTTCCAATCTAAAAAAGGAGGACTTTGACATGCGTATCGAGAGAATTATTCAAAAAGATCTCAAAGAAAGAGGAATAGTATCGGTACGACCGGACGTATCAGTATATGAAGCCCTGGAAACTATGAAGGCAAACGGAATTGGTTCCGTGCTTGTAATGACTAACGATCACCTTGAGGGTATATTCACTGAACGAGATTATGCCTATGAAGGTGAACTCGGGGGCAGGGTTGCAAAAGAGACACCTGTAGCGGAGTTAATGACTCCTTCCAGTGAAATAATAAGTGTCCCCATTGACGCGTCTCTATCTACAGCAGCTGGGTTAATGATTGCTAATAATATTAGGCATGTAGTGTATCTAAAAGCAAATGGCGAAGTTGTTGGCATAGTATCTCAAAGAGACATCGTTGCCTATCTACATGAAGATCTCAACCGGCTTGCAATGGATTACTTCGGATACGACCCATTTCGCACTTGAATCAGAGCCCGAATTGTCTAACAACTCGCTGGAGCGGATCCCGTGCGAGGCGCGAAAAAAGATAGGGGTAGAGTTGCGGGGCTGCTCAGTTCGAGGCTATTGACAGATGCCCATAATGTGATTTCAAAGTGGCTGATCCTAGGCAAGCAGATGAGTTGCTGATTATTGCAGAAATCAGCTACGTAAGAGTAGTAGAGACCTATTTTGAAAGTAATTGGAAACTGATAAAGGAAATAATCGGAATCAATTAACTTCAATCTTCAAGTTGAGACCTTACCGGTTTGAGGATATCTCTTTCAAAAAATCAATCAGGCGCTCCAATCCTCTGATTCAATCACAAGAATCCACTACAAGCTCTATTCTGGAAATAAGCGGTATCCCTATATGGTTCCGAATTCCAGTATTTTATGGCCACCTGCAGCGGCAACCTCCAGCCCGCTATAAGCCTCCAACCTGTGGCTTTTCTATCAAGGCCTTTTAGCGGAAACCATCCCCTGATTTACTAATAAAAACAGTGATTGTATAAATTTTACAAATCCAAGCCCCAAATCAGTTGGGGCTTTTTTGAGTCTCTGGGTAGCAGACTTGCATGCCTCCCGCTATTAAACTCTACCTTTTGAGGAAGTAAAAGTTGAGATAACCCCATGCACGGTGTCTAACCTCATGCATACCCCTCCCGCCAAAAAAATATATAGAATCTTGTAGGGTAGACCTTACAATATTTCAACCCAATTTTACCTTCAATCCTGTCCAATTCCTCCTATCTTAAGGTGCGCATAATTCCCATTACATGACTTTATCACGGATTACAAAACCTAATCCCAAGTCCGGATCAATCCGACACCGAACCGACCCCGCAAGCCCTGCCCCATCTTATCTTGGGCGGTGCTTGCTGGTAGATTCTTCCATTTGAAGATTTTATATGAAAGACACTCGGCATCCAGGATTCCAAACACAGATCCATTAATCGATCGCCTGATTCGAAGTTACGCTCTTTTCTCTCTATCCTGCATATTGTGTCCATTATGTCTATGATGTACCAGATTTGGGGGTATAAAAGTCTATTATGTCCATTATTTCTACCTAGGTTGCACCACGGTTGCACCATTGGGACAAAAGGGGAAGGGCACTCGATGCTAAATAGTAAAATTTAAAGAATGAAATAGGACAAAGACCATAAACTATGTTATAATAACTGGAGTCCATAGTTTCCGGGCTATCTGCACCAAATCTGCACCGAGTTGATAGTTTCCAGTTTTGGAAAAGCAATTCGGAACTATATTAATAAAACTCGTCAGATATAAGTAACCTGTTATTTCGAAAATCGAAGTGTTATAAATCATTGATTCCCGATAAGAGTTATTTGGCATCTTTATTCAAAGGAGCATAGATTGAAGAAGACATTCACGGTGATTATTGCTTTGGGGGCTCTGCTTCTGGTAGGGTGTTCTACAATTGTATTGCCTCCAACGACTACACCTGCGCCGACTGAGACGCCAGTGCCGGTCTTAGCGAAGAGCGTTGACGACATTATTGGAAATTGGCGAATAGTAGGGTCTGATTATCGTCCCGTTTTCGTTCAATTCAGTGAGGATGGGACGTACCGGATGGCCTCGGCGAAGGTCACA
>Ga0255433_1035_pt1 | contig 10472 bp, 11 predicted proteins | sample ANMaggSSYBR02H12_FD_182672 | JGI IMG/M metagenome (GOLD analysis project Ga0255433, IMG submission 182672) | Sediment cell enrichment communities from methane seep in Santa Monica Basin, California, United Staets - ANME aggregate JGI... | ecosystem: Environmental > Aquatic > Marine > Cold seeps >...
AATGGCATTTTAACAGAAGGATGACCTTCTTGTGTTCCAGCCATAATCTTGCCCATTAATTTAATAACACCGATCCTGCTTATCTGATCAACGATCATCAAACTAAACAATCCATCATCAGGTTTCGATAATGGGGTCATTTTGAAAGAAGTACCCATCCGCCACCCATTCATAACTGATATGATCAGACATTGTTGTTCAAAGGTCTCATTATCAAGTTTGACCTTCAAAATCGGAGCCTTAAAATACAAAAATATCGTTTTTATCGCAGCAATCAAATAACCCGGTATCCCTGAGAGGAAGGCAGGTAATTTTGCTGCTTCAAAACCCACAATAGTATCAAAACCGATGCCGATTCCATTCCCAAAGAATTTCCCCTGAGGATAATTTCCTACAATCACTTGTCCCACATCAATGGTTCTCGTTTTTCCTTTTGCAATTGCCTCTACAGCATCTTCAAGCTCTGCAGGGATCCCCATGCTGGCAGCAAAATCATTACCCCTCCCAGCGGGGATCACTCCCAGCTTTGGGATTTTCTTACCTTCAAGCTTAGATGCCATCAGGCCATTAATGATCTCATTTGAAGTGCCGTCGCCGCCTATAGCAATGACAACATCATAGTCTTTTTCTGCAGCCTCCTGTGCCAGAATAGCAGGATCCCCAGGTTTGGCTGAAACTATCAGCATATAATCTGGTAAATACTTCTCTAATAGTTTTTCAATTTTTGCCTGGTTCTTTAAAGCACCGCCTTTTGCAGCGCTTGGATTTAATATAGCTAGATACTTCATATTAAAGATAATAATCTTTATTATTAAAAATTTAAAGATACAAAGAAGTTATTTATCCCAGGAAATCAATTCTGGCAGCAATCATCGCCATTTAATGCTATGATTACGGTCCTGGCTTCATCCTCTATGGTCAGCCATTAATCATTAAATTTCTTTACTGTTCCACAAAAGATTGCCGTCTTTTTGAGGTAATCGCATATGTCTTTATAGGACTATTTAATTCCATATTTAAGAGATATTATCTCTCCGCCTAGCCAACAGACCAGACCTCCAATTAGACATATCCCAATACATTTTAGAAACTCGAAAATATTTGCATCAGTATATCCAGCATTTGCACATCCAATACTGCCAATAAGCGCTACCACGCCACCAATAGCTATAACAGCTATACCGATTCTTTTAATGGTACTTTTAAGCATTTTTTACTCCCTGTCTCTAATATTGCAATACTCTATTAATTCTACAATCAATGGCCTGATTTTAATAGACTAGAAACCTGTACGAAAACTGGATCCTGGCTTGTTGGACAATAAAATAGTGAGATACAAGGCATCATAGATTTCAAATGCTTTGTTCATTATCGGATGACATCAGGAGAGCAAAAAGGCTATATACGGATCCGTCCAGGGCAAAGGAAAATACGATAAAATTGCTAATTTCTCTAAAGTTGCTTAAATAGTTTATTTAATGTTATAATAATAAACAGAAATATAGCAATGAAAGTAATAAGCAATAAAATCGTAGCAATAATTGTTAGCCTGATCATAGCCATAATAGGACTGGCTTTCTTTGCGTGCCCTCAAGAACTATTTTCCCAGTCGATTGAAGACGAACTTAAAGAAGTCAAACAACAAAGGGAAGACACCCAGGAAAAGATAGAAGAAGCAAAAGCTAATGAGCTGCTTTATGTCGATGAAATATCAGTTGTTGAAAATCAGCTTCTTGGTGCACTCTCTGAACTTACTGAACTGAAAATAAAACTGACAGATGCTCAGGACAAAGTAGCCGGGACCTGTGCGGAGCTGGTTTTAAAAGAAGAGGAGCTGGATGCTATTGAAAATGAACTCATTGATAATGTCCAGATCCTTAATAGTCGCATATCCTATATTTACAAGAATGGAAGCAATCATATTCTGGGACTGCTATTAAGCATTGATACATTTGTCGAATTCACATCCAATCTTAAGCTGGTAAATCTTTTTGCTAAACAGGGCAATGATAATGTCCACCTGATAAAAGATAAAAGAAATGCTGTGATGACTATAAAGAAAGTGATGATGGAGCTCAGGGAGAAACAAAAGGACCATCAGATCAAGATGAATGATCTGGTCGTCGAATCAGAAAGTAAAATCGATGAGATAGAAACATTGCACAGCCAGAAAAAAAATCTTCTTTCCCAGACAAGGGCAAATAAAGAGGAACTTATAAGGATGGAAGCAGACTTTGCAGAGAAAGAAGATGAACTTATCAAAATACTTGAAAGTTATAAATATGGTATTCCCCCTTCAGGCAAGCTTCTCTGGCCGGCCAGCGGGCCGATGCTATCTGGTTTTGGCTACAGGATACATCCTATTATGAGAATCAATAGATTCCATTCTGGCATAGATATAGGCGCACCCCATAGCGCTCATGTAATAGCTGCGGCAGGCGGAGAGGTCATACAGGCCGGATATTTTGGCGGATATGGCTATTCTGTTATGCTTTATCATGGAGGAGGATATGCCACCTGGTATGCACATCTCTCAAGCATAAAAGTCTCAATGGGACAGATGGTGGAAAGGGGCAAACTCGTAGGACTTATCGGTTCTACTGGATGGACCACGGGTCCGCATCTTCATTTTGAGGTCAGGATTGATGGAGCCGCTCAAAATCCAATGGAATATTTGCCATAATTATCACTAAATGTAAATATCTAAACATCCTGTTATAATGCTTATCAGCAATCTATAATAATCTGGATCTTTTCAGAATTGGAATTAATAGCAGGCATTTACTGATGAATATATCTAAACAAAAAATAATTTTCATTATTATAATGGTCTTTCTTTTCGGGTCCCTATCTTTGATTGCATCCGGCTGTTGTGCTCCAATAAATATCCTTACGGGAAATATTCCCCGCGGCAGTAATAGTGATTATGATTTTGATATTACCGTAAATCCTGATAAACAAATATCCCTGGATGATTATAGATTCCCGGAAAAAAGATCTTTTGATATGGGTTTTACGCCTTTCCCTTATGATTTTACAATTGAAGCGGTCGAGTTCACCTTTGCAAATATCAATCACCATTCAGATATGGTAGTGCATCATTTCGATAATGGGATACCCTGGGAGGAAGCTCTTAATGATTCCAAGATGGCCAGAAATATCATGTATGACTTAAATGATAGGATCTCAAGGACCGGTGCAGATAAAGATATATATCTCGCTGTGACACCGCTTTCGACTTATAGGGATCAGCTTGCAGGCTACTGGGGAGAGTCAGAGAATATGGACCTGCCTGATGAATGGAAAGATAAGAGTTTTAGTGACCCTGAAATAATAAAAGCTTATCTTAATTATTGCATATTCATGATAGACAAATTTGAACCAAAATATTTTGCCTATGGCATAGAAGTAAATATGCTGGGCAAACATGACCCGGTAGTTTTTAAAGATTATCTTGTTCTGGTAGAAAGTACCTATGCAAGTTTAAAATCCTCTTATCCGGACCTCCCATTATTTTTAACTATTCAGCTGGAGACATTTAATAATGATTTTGAAAATCAGAAAGAAATTATAGAGAGTTTACTTCCCTATACAGATTTTATTGCAATAAGCTCCTATCCTTTTGGTAATTTTACCGATCCTGATGATATACCGGATGAATGGTTCAGTAGATTATATGCTATGGCCCCTGACAAACCTGTTGCCATAGCAGAGACCGCCTTTTTGGCTGAGGACCTTTCTCTTGATATATTTGATGGTTATATAGCCGAGGGCAATCAAAAATACCAGGTCAGATATCTTGATCTTCTCTTTAGCGAGATGGCAGATATTGATTGCAGGTTCATCACCTGGTTTGTAATAAGAGATTATGATCAATTATGGATCGCCATGGAGGAGCAGGGCGTAGACAATATTTTTAAAAGCTGGCGCGATACCGGACTGATAGATGAACAGGGGAATCCCAGACTTGCACTTGGTTACTGGGATAAATGGCTGTCCTTGCCAGAATAATATCTACAATAAAGAAGGCTCAATGAAAAAAGATTATACATTCGACGAGATCATGGAAAAGCTAAAATCTATGGAAAATCCAGATAAACTTGAAGATATGGCGCGTTTTGGCATAAAGAGCGATAAAAGACTGGGCATATCCATGCCGGAACTCAGAAAAACAGGAAAATCTATTGGCAGGGACCATGATCTTGCTCTCAAACTCTGGGCCACAAAAATACCGGATGCGATGATACTTGCTACAATTATAGACGATCCGGCTAAAGTCACACAGGAGCAGACAGATAGCTGGGTAAAAGATCTAAATTCATGGGATGTCTGTGATCAATTATGCATGAATCTTTTTGACAGGATACCTTTTGCCGAAAAGAAAATAGCAGAGTGGGCCAGGCGTGATGAAGAATTTGTTAAAAGAGCATCCTTTGCACTGATAGCCTGTATTGTCTGGCATGATAAAAAAGCATCGGATGAATACATTACCGGATTTTTCCCGGTGATCAAAAGCGGAGCCACTGATGAGAGAAATTATGTAAAAAAGGCTGTAAGCTGGGCTCTGCGCCATATCGGTAAAAAAAATATGAATTTAAACAAACAGGCCATAGCACTTGCCAGGGATATAAATAAATTTGATTCAAAACCGGCCCGGTGGATTGCCTCTGATGTCATCAGGGAACTTGAGAGCGAAGCGGTCCAAAAAAGACTTAAAAAATAATCTTCCCATTTAGTTCTATAAATTGATTTCTTGTTTCAATATCAAGTCCTGACTTCTCTTTTTCCTGCTTATAATCTTCCTTTTTCTTATCATCTTCTCTATCTCTATAATCTTTGAACTGTTCTTTCTTGGCTGCGGGGTCCCTGACCCCAAATATTCCTTTCATTGGAATCTCTTTCCCCATTATTGCTCCGATCAAATATGGAGAGAATATTAATAAGCTTGATATCACTACAAGTACAGTTGATATTACCGCCGTGATCTTCGCCCATCTAAACTTTTTAATACCAAAGATCACCCAGAGCACTATCATTATTATTAATAGTCCTATGGCTATATATGGTATATATTGAATAAATTTAAATAATAGAAAAATACCGCCCGGTCTGCCTATTTTGTCCACCTTTGCAACCATTCCTTTCGATTCTCTCAAGGCACAAAACGGGATGAAAACCCATTGTCCTTAAGTCTTTTTTAATAAATTTGATTTTCTTTCAGACTTCCTCCTGCCCATAAATCAATAATGCTTATGCTTTGTCATTATATCAAAAAATAATGAAGTAAATATGGAGGACTTAAATACTCTTTCGTTTTTCCTCATTACCCTTATTGCTGATTTTAACTGGAAAAGGAATAACCACAGGATTTTTTTGAAAAACAATCCTGTGGTGAATAGTGAAAATTTGAATCTCTGAAAGTGTCTCCCAGGGTAGACCGGTGCTGGTAATATATCAAGACTTTTCCGAAATTACCAACTCTATCTTCAGTTTAAAAGCTCTTGCTACCGTCCACTCCGACCAACAGGCATCCCTTGAAATTATATAATTTCTATCTTTATTTTAATTTACTAGAATACTGTTATACCTGGGCAGGTTCGACCTTTATTTTTATTGTCTCCTCGTCAAGAATGATACCTTCAGAATCCAGGATAGTTGCTGTTATATAACAATCTACTGCGTCTCCAGGGCTTTCCCATTCCACAGTATGCTCATTTATCCATATAATATTCCCAAAATTACAATCATACCTATATTCATCTATTAGACCATTCGGATCATCAACAAAGACCTGTATAGTGTATGTCGTATGTTGATAATAAAGACCATCATCGCTGCCCGATATCTCAACATCAAGTATTTCCGGCCATTTTAACGGTTCTCCAATTATCGAATCAACCTCAATAGTCACATCTGCTGTCATAGTAGCCGTATTGCCTTTTTCATCTGTAACTTCCACTGTAATCTTATAGACACCCTCTGAGTCAGGTGCGGTCCATGTCATAGGATTTATATCTTCTCCGGCAATAATACCGTCTCCACTCCATTTAAAGATCAAGCTGCTACCCTCCGGATCTATAGCTTCAGCCCTGACTGTGCAAGTATCATTGGTAAAAAAATAATAGTCAACCGGGTCCAGGCCATCAAGATAAATACCGGATATAACAGGTTTCTTATTTTCATCATCACCTTTTTCATCTTCTGGTTTAGGCTCATCTTTTTTATCACTCTCAGTATCTTTAGATTCTTCCTTTTTCCCGCTGTTATCTGTATCTGCAGACTTTCGTTCATCATCATCTCCTGCCTCTTCTTCTACGTCTCCCTGGATTCCATACTGTGTGCATACTGCAGCTGTAGTAAAAAGAAAGGCGATGGTTAGAATAACAAGGATTATGTATATTTTATTTTTCTTCATAATACCTCCAGAAAAATATTAATTGATAAATTAATCATGACTATACTATTATTATAAAATATTAATTAAAGTGCAATATTATTATCAAATGTGATCTGGATCTATTGCTCCGGACTTCTCGCTGTGGCTTAGCTCATTTTTTGTCTAGTTTTTGGAGTAATTGTAATAATTCCTGCAGTCCAGCTTGTAAAAAAAGATAATATTAAAAAGATTTATAAGAATAAGAATAATAATATACTGGTCATTACTGCTCACAGATGGCTTTCCGCACTGCCATAAAAGAGCCACCGAATTTATGCCTAATGCTTATAAGAGACGGATCCTTGAGCTTTTTAAGGACATTTTCCTTTCTTGACTAACGATAGCTTATACGCTATCATCTTATTATGGTAAAAGATATACTGTCGAACCCAAAAAATGTTAAATTTGAAGACTTGCTAAAAATATGTAAAAGATACTTTGGGAAGCCAAGAATAAAGGGAAGTCATCATATTTTTAAAACACCATGGAAAGGCGATCCCAGAATAAACATACAAAAAGAAGGTAAAACGGCAAAGCCGTATCAGGTAAAGCTTGTATTAAAAGCATTAGATAAATTAGAGGTGAAAAATGGAAACCAATAAATCAATCGAAAAATATACTTATAGGGTAGAATGGTCAGAGGAAGATAAGCTGCATATTGCCAGGTGTCTTGAATTTCCATCATTGGCTGCACATGGTAGTACGATTGAGGCTGCCCTTAAAGAAATTGAAAAAGTTGTTGAAGAATCAATAAGCTGGATGAGGGAGGAAAATGAAGAAATCCCTGAGCCTTTCGGATTAAAAAAATATAAAGGTAATCTAACACTGAGGGTTCCTGCTGAAGTCCACAGGAAACTGGCAATAAAATCGGCAGAAGAAGGAGTATCCGTCAACAAATATATTTTATCAAAAATATCCTAATCTTATTCACATCTTATTGCAGTGATTGTAATTTAATTTATAGCTATGCACCTTTTTGATAGTGTGAAGCATACCAGTCCACTACCTCTCTTATCATCTTTTGGTAAGAAGTCCTCTGTTTCTTTGCCTCTTCTTTAAAAAATGCAATACTCGATTTCTTCAAAGATATAGTAACTTTTACATTGACTTCTTTCAGAACCAACTGATCGGGCCGCGGGATAAGGGACCGGACCAGAAAAACCTGAAACTGAAGAAATAAGTGAGAAAAATCTTATATCAATACATATATTACGGTAGGCTCATATCATTCAAGACAGCTAAACTCTTTTACTTACCTTTCCGTATTTGGACTCATATGTTACCTTCGCCTCATCGGGATAATACTTCATCCGCTCCTTAAGAAAAGGATGCCCTTATAATTATATCTTGCCAGATTCTCTGTAGACCTATCCTCTTTTGGATTTATCCTCTTTCCGCTGTAGACACTGAAGCCGGTGTGCCTCCAGCTACTTATCAATTCTATTATCCTTTCTGTGATAAGGCCCTTTCTAAGAAGCATCTTAAATATCTTGTGCACAAATAGTTTTTCAAGAGGTTCGGTGTTAATATCAATAGAGGGAGACCACTCATAAAACCTCCATTTAATACAAGATATTACATTAAAAATTTTTGTAAAAGGGATTGTATATAGTGGGATATCGCAAGGCTAAAAACAGCAGAGGAAAAAAGATCTGTAACTCTTACTGAAAATTAATCACTACTTTTTTGTCAAAGACTTTAGCTACTTTTTCTATGGTCAATAATCGCACATTTTCCGAGTGATTCTCTAATCGGGAGACCGCACTTTTTGTTGTGGACATCTTCTTTGCAAGTTCCTCCTGAGTCATTCCTTTGGATAATCTTAATTGTCTTATTTCTTCTCCAAGCTTCAGATTCTCATACTCTTCTTCTACTTTTCTTCTAAACCCTGAAGTTTTCAGTTCTTTTTGATTAATAAATTTTTCAATATCACTCATTTATTTCTCCTCAAATAATCTTTTCTATATTTTTCAGCTCTTTTAATTTCCTTAACCGGTGTTTTTACTTTTTTCTTTTGGAATCCATGTGTTAATATCACCAACCTGTCTTTATGGAAAAAGCATGGAAATCTATAAATATTTGATTTCCATTCTACCCGAACTTCATATAACTTTGTTCCAGTTAGTTTTTTAAAAAATTTAGCTGGAACTATATTAAGGTTCTCTACTAATTTAAAGACAGCAAGTACCTTTGCCTGCAAATTATCAGAAAGTGTTTTTAAATAATCCTCAATTGCACATTTACCTTCAATGGTCCTATAAAATCTGAGAATTCTTTTCATTATTGAAAGTTAGCATAATTGTGAACTTATGTCAAGATTGTATTAGAAAAGTAGCAATTGGCTAACCTAAATAAAAGTATTACCAATTATCTGTTTCACATGTGGGGAAGAAGTAGATCTTTTAAAATCAATGGGTGCAACCTGCAGTATAAATCTGACTTTTATTGATAATAATGGTGATATAGTTAATAGCAGCTTAGACGAGAAGATCGTTAAAATTTTCCCGGTAGAAGATATACTGTCGAACCCAAAAAATGTTAAATTTGAAGACTTGCTAAAAATATGTAAAAGATACTTTGGGAAGCCAAGAATAAAGGGAAGTCATCATATTTTTAAAACACCATGGAAAGGCGATCCCAGAATAAACATACAAAAAGAAGGTAAAACGGCAAAGCCGTATCAGGTAAAGCTTGTATTAAAAGCATTAGATAAATTAGAGGTGAAAAATGGAAACCAATAAATCAATCGAAAAATATACTTATAGGGTAGAATGGTCAGAGGAAGATAAGCTGCATATTGCCAGGTGTCTTGAATTTCCATCATTGGCTGCACATGGTAGTACGATTGAGGCTGCCCTTAAAGAAATTGAAAAAGTTGTTGAAGAATCAATAAGCTGGATGAGGGAGGAAAATGAAGAAATCCCTGAGCCTTTCGGATTAAAAAAATATAAAGGTAATCTAACACTGAGGGTTCCTGCTGAAGTCCACAGGAAACTGGCAATAAAATCGGCAGAAGAAGGAGTATCCGTCAACAAATATATTTTATCAAAAATATCCTAATCTTATTCACATCTTATTGCAGTGATTGTAATTTAATTTATAGCTATGCACCTTTTTGATAGTGTGAAGCATACCAGTCCACTACCTCTCTTATCATCTTTTGGTAAGAAGTCCTCTGTTTCTTTGCCTCTTCTTTAAAAAATGCAATACTCGATTTCTTCAAAGATATAGTAACTTTTACATTGACTTCTTTCAGAACCAACTGATCGGGCCGCGGGATAAGGGACCGGACCAGAAAAACCTGAAACTGAAGAAATAAGTGAGAAAAATCTTATATCAATACATATATTACGGTAGGCTCATATCATTCAAGACAGCTAAACTCTTTTACTTACCTTTCCGTATTTGGACTCATATGTTACCTTCGCCTCATCGGGATAATACTTCATCCGCTCCTTAAGAAAAGGATGCCCTTATAATTATATCTTGCCAGATTCTCTGTAGACCTATCCTCTTTTGGATTTATCCTCTTTCCGCTGTAGACACTGAAGCCGGTGTGCCTCCAGCTACTTATCAATTCTATTATCCTTTCTGTGATAAGGCCCTTTCTAAGAAGCATCTTAAATATCTTGTGCACAAATAGTTTTTCAAGAGGTTCGGTGTTAATATCAATAGAGGGAGACCACTCATAAAACCTCCATTTAATACAAGATATTACATTAAAAATTTTTGTAAAAGGGATTGTATATAGTGGGATATCGCAAGGCTAAAAACAGCAGAGGAAAAAAGATCTGTAACTCTTACTGAAAATTAATCACTACTTTTTTGTCAAAGACTTTAGCTACTTTTTCTATGGTCAATAATCGCACATTTTCCGAGTGATTCTCTAATCGGGAGACCGCACTTTTTGTTGTGGACATCTTCTTTGCAAGTTCCTCCTGAGTCATTCCTTTGGATAATCTTAATTGTCTTATTTCTTCTCCAAGCTTCAGATTCTCATACTCTTCTTCTACTTTTCTTCTAAACCCTGAAGTTT
>Ga0255433_1060_pt1 | contig 10458 bp, 13 predicted proteins | sample ANMaggSSYBR02H12_FD_182672 | JGI IMG/M metagenome (GOLD analysis project Ga0255433, IMG submission 182672) | Sediment cell enrichment communities from methane seep in Santa Monica Basin, California, United Staets - ANME aggregate JGI... | ecosystem: Environmental > Aquatic > Marine > Cold seeps >...
GAACATGACAGCAGCATTTATGATAATGCCTTTAAGAAGAAGATACTCCTTGTAGGACCAACTACATTGCTTGTAGCCATGCGTGCAGTTGAAAATGTATGGAAGTACGAACGTCAAAATCAAAATGCCCAGGAGATAGCCAGAAGAGCTGGTGCAATGTATGATAAGTTTGTCGGTTTTTCTGAAGATCTGATGAAGATATCTAAACAGATAGATGGCATTCAGGGTAGTTTTTCTGCAGCAAAAAACAAACTGAGTGATGGAAAAGGGAACCTTGTAAGACAAGTACAGCAACTCAAAGAGCTCGGTGCTCAAACAAGTAAGAAAATCCCCAAAGAGCTAAATGGAGATGACCATGAATAATCAACAAAGTATTATTTACACTAAAGAAATCCCTGAGTATAAAGAGAAGTTTTCAAAGGTCTTTAGAAAAAGTGGAAAAATAGAAAGTAAGTTTTATGAAGAGGAGTCTTTGAGGCTTCAGTATGAATTGGTGAAGCTTCAAAAATGGGTTATCGATAACGATAAGCGCTTATTGGTTCTTTTTGAAGGGATGGACACAGCAGGGAAAAGCTCTACCATCAAAGAATTTAATAACTACTTGAACCCCAGAGAAGCCCGTTCTGTAGCCCTGCCTAAACCAAACTCCAAAGAGTTAGGACAGTGGTATTTCCAACGCCATCTTAAACAGATACCAAATGCTGGAGAGATCGTTTTTTTTGACAGGTCTTGGTATAATAGGGCAGGCATAGAGCAGGTCTTTAGTTTTTGTACACAAAGCCAGCATGACCATTTTTACAGACAAGTCAATGGGGTAGAAGAGATGTTGGTTGATGATGGTATACTTTTCTTCAAATTTTATCTCAATATCTCTCATGAAACACAGGCAGACCGTATCAGAGACAGAGAAAATGACCGACTTAAAAGCTGGAAGCTTTCAGAATTGGACTACAAGTCACACAAAGCGTATGCAGAGTATGAAGTGCTTCGTGACAAGATGTTCAGACTTTCAGGTACCCCTCACTCCCCATGGTGTGAACTCGATGCAGATGATAAAAAAAGAGCAAGACTCAATGCCATAAGATACCTACTTTCAAACATAGAGTATGAGGGTAAAGATGAGAGTGTCATTACCGGTGTAGATGAGAAGATAGTTAAATTACATAATTAAGGAAAATAACATGGCAAAAGTAACCATCTGGCACAATCCAAGATGCAGTAAATCAAAAAACTCAATGATCCTTTTAGAAGAGAAGGGTGTAGATGCAGAGGTAGTAAAGTATCTCGATACACCACCGACAAAGGAAGAGCTTAAAACTTTATTGTCCCAACTTGGTATGGGTGCTAGAGAGCTCATGAGAACAAAAGAAGATATCTATAAAGAGCTAAATCTCAAAGAAGAAAATGATGAAGAAAAACTTATAGAGGCAATGGTATCAAATCCGAAGCTCATAGAAAGACCTATTGTCATCAAAGATGGTAAAGCAGTGATAGGTAGACCTATTGAGAATGTTGTGGAGCTTTTAGGATAAATCCCTACTCCAATTTCCCATTCCCATAATTTTCAAAGAGGTAATTTACAACAGTATCTATATCTTCTTGGGTTTTTATGGGTGCTTTAAAAACAACGATCATTTTCATTACCTTTTCTCTCCAAAACTTTTTAGATTGTAACCCTTGATTTAGTGTATATCCCCAGGAGTGACACATGTTACATTTTCCACGTGTGGAGTACATCCCTTTTCCCTCTTTCATTGGAAAATCTATGTAAGGTACAGTAATACCGCCATTTACCTGTGCAAATAGTGTTGTGCTCATAAAAAGAACTACAAATAATAACTTTTTCATAATTACACCACCTCTACTGTAACTTCATCAATACCGTTATATTTGTATCCACCATGGTTCCACTTGATATCTTTGGCAAATGGCTGCTCTTCGCCTTTTTCATTAGTAGCTTTACACATGATGGTTAGTTTACCACTGTTTTTTGGTTTGCATGTATATGTGAAGGCTCTGTATGCATATTTTCCTTCACTGCCATCATCAAGAAGTGCATCTTCCCACATCTTCCCACCATCTATGGAGATCTGTACTTTTTTGATACCATGACCACCATCAAATGCAACACCTCTTACAACCAATGGAGATGCATTTCTGACTTTGGTTCCTGTTACAGGGTAACCGATGATCGAGTTTACATTCATTTCTTCAATAGGTTTGGTTTTTTTAACTAAATTCTTCGGTGTTTCGCATTCACATTCATTGTCCGGTATACGGTATGCCTTCTCCATGAAGTGCAGTTTTTGTTTCTCTTTTGTAGCAGTAATATTTGATATCATCTTGATCCAGCTATCTGAATAATTCCCAGGGATGATCAGTCTAAGTGGATAACCGTTGAGGTATGGTAGGTCTTCCCCATTCATCTCATAGGCAAGAATGATATTGTCATTAAGGTGTTCAAGTTTGAGTTCACGCACAAAGTTGGCTGTCTCATTATATACAGCTTTATCTTCTCCGTTGAAACCTATCCATGCAGCTTCTTTTTTGAGTCCAGCTTTTTTGAGTACATCTTTTAGTCTAACGCCTTTCCATCTGGCACAACCCATAGCTCCAATTCCCCATTGTATGCCACCCGCAGTAGGCTTAAAAGCAGTACGGCTGTTGCCACCACACTGAAGAACAGCGGTCAACTCTACTTGCTTGAACTCTGTTTTTAGCTCCTTTAGTGAAACTTTGATCTCCTTTTCTACCAGTCCATTTATGCTTATAGAGAAGGTGTTTGGATTTATATAGTTTGGTATCATTGGCATATGCCAACGTACAAAAAAGAGGTCATTGGGAGTAAGTGCAGAGGTAAAAACTTCTCTTGGAGTCTCTAACAGTGGAGGTCTGTCTGAGTAAGTAATAAGAGGTCTTTTTTCAGGAAAAGCAATATCTGAGACTTTTCTGTTGTCTATGGGATGAACAGTTTCATCTGCTTCAAGAGTGCTAGTTCCTGTTGCCACGGCTCCGGCTGTCACGATAGCTTTTTTAAAAAAGTCTCTTCTTTCCATAATATTTTCCTTGAATAAAGTATGTGCGATTATGAAGAAAACTCTCTTAATTGGTACTGAAAATATTTAGTTATTTCGTCACTATTTATGTTTTATTCCCACTTTCAGCACATTATGATAAAATCGCATCAATAATTGAAGATATAAAATATACAAGGATACAACTTGCTTAGTACAGTAAATTTAACACAACGTTACGGAAAGAGAGTTCTTTTCGACAAGATCAACATGACTTTGGATGTAGGTAAAAGATATGGGCTTATCGGTGCCAATGGAGCAGGGAAGTCTACTTTTATTAAAATTCTTTCTGGAGAGATAGAGCAGAGTGATGGTGAAGTACAACTTCAGCCAGGGCTTAAATTGGGTGTTCTTGGGCAAAATCAGTATGCGTTTGAAGAGTATACACTTACAGATGCTGTTCTTTATGGAAACAAAAAACTCTTTGATGCCCAAAAAGAGAAAGAGAAACTCTATATGGAGGGTGACTTTGAGAGTGATGAAGTCAATAGCCGTCTAGGTGAACTAGAGATGATCTGTGCAGATGAAGACCCGACGTATGAGTCTGATGTAAAGATAGAGAAGCTTCTTCAATCTTTAGGTTTTCCTACATCACAACATGGTGACCTTATGTCTTCACTTACAGGTGGTGATAAGTTTAAGATCCTACTTGCACAGGTACTCTTTTTAAAGCCTGATGTATTACTTCTTGATGAGCCTACCAACAACCTTGACATGGAGACTATCTCATGGTTGGAAAATGAGCTTAAACGTCATGAAGGGACACTGCTTGTTATCTCTCACGATAGACACTTCATCAATGGTGTAGTCACACACATTCTTGACCTTGACTTTCAAAATATCCGTGAGTTTACAGGAAACTATGATGAGTGGTATATTGCTGCAAACCTCATAGCGAAGCAAGCGGAGACAGATAGAAGTAAGGCACTTAAAGAGAAGGAAGAGCTAGAAGGGTTTATTAGACGATTTTCTGCGAATGCTTCTAAAGCAAAACAAGCAACATCAAGACAAAAACAACTAGATAAACTGGATGTTCAAGCGATCAAACTCTCTTCTAGACGTGACCCGTCTATTATGTTTAAGGCACATAGAGACATTGGCAATGAAGTACTTGAAGTTGAAGGACTCTCTAAGAGTTATGATGGGGAAACAGTCTTTGAGAATCTTACTTTCAAGATAAATAAAGACGATAAAATAGCCCTTATTGGTACCAATGGTGTAGGTAAATCTACTCTTCTTAAAATCATTATGGAAGAAGTTGAAGCAGATGCTGGTACCTTTAAATGGGGACAGACTATTACACACTCTTACTTTCCACAAAATACGACTGACTTGGTAGTTGGTGACGAAGAGTTACCTCAGTGGATACAAGGTTTTGACCCCAAATGGCACATAGATGATATAAGAAAAACACTTGGTCGTATGCTTTTTTCTGGTGAAGAACAGAAGAAAAAAGTCAATGCATGTTCCGGTGGAGAAAAACACCGTGTCATGTTAAGTAAAATGATGATGGATTCTTGTAACTTTTTAGTCATGGATGAGCCAAATAACCACCTTGACCTTGAGGCGATTGTTTCTCTGGGGGAAGCATTGCATAAATATTATGGTGGCGTGATCTGTGTCTCTCACGATAGAGAACTTATCGATGCCTTTGCAAATCGTATCATAAAGCTAAATGAAGATGGAACAGTGATTGACTTTGAGGGTAATTATGAAGAGTTTGTGGAGCAACACGGACACTAAAGGGATTAAGATGCTAATAGATTTTAAAGACAGAGTGCTTAATGAGAAATATAATCTCATGGCACAACTTATTATCCCTCGTCCTATCGCTTGGATAGTGACCCAAGGAGAAGTACTCAACATCGCTCCTTTCTCTTACTTTACAGGACTCTCCTCAAATCCTCCTACCATGATCGTATCTATCGGGCATCGTCCTGATGGAACGCCAAAAGATACACTGCGTAATCTTCGTGAAACTAAAAAATGTGTAGTCTGTATGGTAGATGAACTGCATCTCGAAGCGATGCATTACAGCTCCAAAGGTTTGGATACTTCTCAGAGTGAAGCTGAAGTGTTTGATATAGCTACACAAAAGGTGTTTGATGATTTTCCTCCGATGGTCGAGGGCGTGAAAGCAGCTTTCTTTTGTGAGTATCTACAGGAAGTTGATCTGAAGAGGAGCAAGACCATCCCTGTGATCATAGAGATCAAACATCTTTATATCGATGAGTCTATCATTACGGATAAAGAAAAAATGAGTTTAGAGTTAGATGCGATCGCACGTATTGGAAAGAGTTATGCAAAACTGGGAGAGAAGATCACACCACCGGTTATCCCTTAGTGGTGTAATATTTGATAGTTAGTTGATATTCGTATAAATATTCTGAACATCTTCATCATCTTCAAGTTTGTCGATGAGTGAATCTATTTCTCCTATCTGATCATCACTAAGTTCAATAGGTGTATTGGCAATATATTCGATAGTTGCTTTTTTAACCTCTATTCCTTTGTCTTCAAGAGCATGAGTCAGGTCACCAAACGAAGTAAATTCACCGTAAATTCTAACGATGTCTTTATCATCAGCATCTTCCTGTGGTTCGACATCCTCTTCTATCTCTTCAAGACCAAAGTCGATGAGGTCAAGCTCAAGCTCTTCAATGTCCATATCTTCTGTTTTATCAAATACAAATACAGATTTTTTTGTGAACATGAAGTTTAATGAACCAGACGTGAGCATCTCTCCACCGTTTCTGCTAAGAATTGCTTTTACGTTGGCAACTGTTCTTGTGTTGTTGTCTGTAGCACATTCGATGATCATCTGTACCCCATGATGTGCTTTTACATCATATGTTATCTCTTTAATGTCAGCAGCATCTTTGGCACTGGCTCTCTTGATAGCTGCTTCGATGTTGTCCTTAGGCATGTTTTGTGCTTTTGCATTGATGATAGCGGTACGAAGTTTAGGGTTCATCTCCGGGTCTTGACCACCGTCTTTGGCTGCCATTGTGATGATCTTACCTAGTTTAGGGAAGACTCTTGACATGGTCCCCCATCTTTTCATTTTTGCTGCTTTACGGTATTCGAACGCTCTACCCATCTTGTTTCCTTCGTATATAATTGGCGTTATTATACTGCGAAATCAATTAATAGTAGGGTGGATTTATCCACCTATGTTGAATGCATGGTGGATAAATCCACCCTACGCGAGCTTTTTTTAAGAAAGAATTGCTAGGATGAACAGATGAAACTAAACGAAATAAAACTAACCAATCCTTACCTTAAGCTCCCAGAAGAGTGCTATACAAGAGTGCAGCCAACACCACTCAAAAAGACATTTTTGATCCATGCCAATGAAGCTTTGGCAAAGGTATTGGATATAGACATAGAAGAGTTATACAGTGATGCTTTTGTGGATTTTGTCAACGGTGCTTTACAGTTGGAAGGCTCTGATACTTTTGCCATGTGTTATGCTGGACATCAGTTTGGTTTTTATGTACCTCGTTTGGGAGATGGACGTGCCATTAACATAGGTACAGTTAATCACTTGCACTTCCAACTCAAAGGAGCAGGGCAGACACGTTACTCCCGTTCAGGTGATGGACGTGCAGTACTTCGATCATCCATTCGTGAGTATCTCATGAGTGAAGCGATGCATGGACTTGGTATTGAGACAACTAGAGCTTTGGCACTTATAGGTTCAGAACAACAAGTTATAAGAGAAGACTGGGAAACAACAGCCATAGTGCTTCGTATTTCTCCTTCCTGGGTACGTTTTGGTACCTTTGAGTACTTCGCCCACAAAAAGAAGTTAATAGAGTTAGAGGCATTGGCTGACTATGCTATAGCAGAGTCTTATCCTCATTTGGTGGGTGAAGAGAACTGTTATTTGCATTTTTTTACAGAGGTGGTAGGAAAAACAGCCAGACTTATGGCAGAGTGGCAAGCGGTAGGCTTCAACCATGGAGTGATGAATACAGATAACATGTCCATAGCAGGACTTACCATAGACTACGGACCATATGCTTTTTTAGATGACTACGACATCAATAATATTTGTAACCATACCGATACTAAGGGACGTTATAGTTTTGGTAATCAACCTTCCATAGGAGAATGGAACCTCAAAACTTTGATGCAAGCACTTTCTCCACTGATAAACATGGAGAAGATGGAAAAAATCCTTGCACATTATGGAAGACTCTATACAGAACACATCTTGTACTTGATGGGTAAAAAGTTAGGTTTAGATAAGTTGAAATCCAAAGATGGTGAACTTATCACACATCTCTTTGGTATGATGCAAGGTCTGACCATAGACTACACACTCTTCTTTAGGACACTTAGCCACTACAATGGAGAGAGAACAGCACTCCTGAAACTAGGTCTTTACCATAAGCCTATGAATGACTGGTTGGACAGTTATGATAAACGTTTGGAAGAAAACAGCTCTACTACACAAGAGAGACAAGAAAAGATGCTGAAAACCAATCCAAAGTTCGTACTCAAAAACTATATGCTTCAAGAAGCCATAGATGCTGCAGAAGAGGGTGACTTTACATTGGTAGATGTACTATTTAACATTGCTCAAAATCCTTATGATGAACATGAAGCGTATGAAAGATGGGCAGGAGTTACACCGGATGTGTTTAAAAATAAGAAGCTTAGTTGTAGTTCGTAGTAACCCTACAAGAGGATTAAAGTATTAGTTGACATTTTTCATAATATGATATATAATACTTTTAAAAGTACTATAAAGGATACGATATGGTTATAAGTGCAAATGACTTAAAAGTAAAAGGTGTTTCTATACTTGACAGTATGCTAAATACGTTAGATGAAGTACTTATTAGTGTAAGGGGTAAAAATAAGTATGTTGTTGTCGATATGGAACGTTATGAATATTTACGAGAATGTGAATTAGAACAAGCAATAAGAGAGACAAAAGAAGATATGAAAAATGGCAATTATGATACGAAAAGTGTTGAAGAGCATATCCAAGAGCTAGAAAATGCCATTCGAGATTAACTATACAAAGAGATACAAAAAAAGAGAGCAGAAGTTTTTTAAAAAGCATCAAGATCTAATGACTAAATATGCAAAAGTATTGTCGCTACTGGAAACAAACCCTTTTCATCCATCACTACGTTTACATAAGCTTTCAGGCAATATTGATGAGCTTCACTCTATCTCTATAGATATGCAATATAGAATGAGTATGGAGTTTTATATTGAAGATGAGAAGATTATTCCTGTGAATATTGGGACACATGATGAGGTTTATAAATAAAGGAACAAAAAATGACTTTAAAAGAACTACAAACTACCATAAGAGAAGAGATAGGTGTCCTCCTATACTTCTCAGGTGAAAACTGCAACGTGTGCCACGCCCTTAGACCTAAGTTTAAAGAGGTGTTTGATGCTGAATTTCCTCAGTTAAAACAGATCTACTTGGATGCACATGAAAATGCAGAGATCTCCGCACATTTTCAAGTCTTTTCTGTACCTACAATGATCATCTTTATGGATGGAAGAGAGTTTGCAAGAGAAGGACGTTCTGTGAGTTTACATCAGCTAACTGAAAAACTCAAACGTCCATATGGGATGATGACGGAGTAGGTCGGGGTGTCCTCTCCCCGACATTTTAAATATATTTTGTTTTACTATACTTCCTTATATTTAGATTGAGGCGTTGTTTTTCTCTTCATTTTTTTAAAAAAAACGAAGCAAAAAATCGTCGTGGCTCTCGAATCGCGTTGCTTTCAAGGGCGTTCACCACGACAGAAGCACACGTTGTGTGATTATAAAGGGAAAGAGCATAAGTATCGCTTGCCGATACCCTTCATTAATCGTACGGAGTACGCCCATGACACTACGAACACCCTTGAAAGCAACGCGATTTGAGAGTAGTGTCGACTTTTGTATACTTTTCTAGAAAAGTATGGAGAGAAAAACAATACCACAGTTTAGATTATTGGAAATTTGATTCAAGTGAAAGAATAAGTGGTCGATAACATCGACCCTAAGAGATAAAGATTATTTTTGCGTAATAATAGAAATATTCTCAAACCCTTTAGTTTTTAGAATATCTATAATATCTACAAAATATTGAAACTCAGAGCTTTTATCCATACGTAGTGAAATAAGATCTTTTTTAGGATCAAGTTTCATGAGCCTCTCTCTAATAAGCTCAAGACTCAGTACTTCTTTTCCATAAGAGTAGACACCTTCTTTGTTTACAGCGATCTGGATACTCTTCTTCTCTTCACTTTTTTTAGAACTGGCAGAGGGCAAGTCAACCTTAATGGTTTGATTTGTTACAAAGGTAGCCGTAGCAAGTACGATGACCAGTAGTACCAATACAATATCGATGAATGGTACAACATTCATCTGATCAAAACGTTCTCTTCTCATCGTTACTTATCTTTTTTCATCTTGGGCTATTTCCCATTGTGCTAAAAGCGTATCTACTTTAGTAAGCAGGGCATTGTAGATAACGGTTGCAGGGATAGCTACAAGGAGACCGGCAGCTGTGGCTTTCAGTGCAAGGGCTAAGTGTTTCATGATCTCACCGGGGTTGATGGTATCTTGTTGGTCACCGATGATGTAAAAGGTGATGATGATAGCAAGTACAGTACCAAGCAGCCCGATGTAAGGAGCATTTGAACCGATAGATGCAATGGTGGGTAAATGTTTTGAAATGTCAAGTTCCAAGGCAGTTTTGTTACTGTAGTCTGAAAGTTTGAGACCGCGATAGAAGAGTATTCTTTCTATAGCGAATGCAAAGGTAATGAAACTTAAGAAAATCAGTAATCCTATAACCCCATAATCTACGATATCTTTTATCTGTTCTATTGGCACTTTTTTGTCCTCATTTTTTTGTTTGCATTATATTCTAAGTATGTTAAAAGAACGTTAATGTGCCAAAAGCAAAATAAGCCGCTTTTAGATAAATATTATGTTAACCAAAAAAGATCAAAAAGTTTGAAAATCCATTTTAAGACCCCTAACAGCGATTTTGAGCCATTTTTAAGCATATTTACCAACTCTATTAGATAAAATCTTTCAACTTTGTTTTTGAAGGAAAAGAATGTCTGATTTGTTTGAAGATAACCAAAATGTTGAAGAGGTATTGATAGAAGATAGTATCAAAGCGAGCTATCTTGATTATTCGATGTCTGTTATCATCGGTAGAGCGTTACCTGATGCACGTGATGGTCTTAAGCCCGTACATAGAAGAATCCTCTATGCGATGAATGACCTTCATCTCTCACATAGAAGTCCATATAAAAAGTCTGCACGTATCGTCGGGGATGTTATCGGTAAGTATCACCCGCATGGTGACAACTCGGTGTATGACGCACTTGTACGTATGGCACAGGAC
>Ga0255433_1061_pt1 | contig 10415 bp, 12 predicted proteins | sample ANMaggSSYBR02H12_FD_182672 | JGI IMG/M metagenome (GOLD analysis project Ga0255433, IMG submission 182672) | Sediment cell enrichment communities from methane seep in Santa Monica Basin, California, United Staets - ANME aggregate JGI... | ecosystem: Environmental > Aquatic > Marine > Cold seeps >...
ACGTTCACTGGATACATTTGATTATCCTCCGGAATTTGAGAATATCAAACATATTATAAAAGCCATAAGTCAAGATCTCTACTATGAAGATGAACAATTTAGAATTGAAATACTACTTGGTGATGCCAGAAAAAGTATCCCTCAAATAAAAGAGAAGATAGACATCGTTTATCAAGATGCTTTCAGCCCTGCCCACAATCCTCTACTTTGGACAACAGAATATTTTAGAGATGTTAGAGCTATCTGTAAAGAGGATGCCATACTGACAACCTACTCTACAGCTGCAGCCATACGTTTAGGACTTTATGAAAATGGATTTTATATTTTTGTACACAGAGCAGAAATGATGCGTTACTCTACTGTAGCTTCTTTGAAGATGCGTGAGGGTTTGGAGTATATAGATATGGAGTTGAAAAAAGAACGAAATCCCACTGCAAGAAGTATGAGAGATAAGGATTACAATGAATAATGAAATAAAATATGCAGGTTTTTTCGTAAGTATATTTACTGTGTTGCTGCTGAGCATGACATTACTGACTTCTGCGGAAACGATGCACAAGGAGAATGCCAGGACCTATCAATTGCTTGATGTTGAAGGGCAGTATATTGTTTTTTATTTACATGAGTTGGAAGGTTATGATATTGCATCTATTACTATAGACGATGTCAAAAATATTCAGGCGGATGATATTGAAAAAGATCTTAGGGATGAATTGACAAGAGAAATAGTAAAAACAGAAAAAGATGAGGAAAAAATCTCGGATCTTCTATCTCGGATCGATACCACAAAATGGTTATACGGAGTAACCTATAACAAGAAGAAAAAAATTGCAATAAGCCAAGAGGAAAACAGTCAAATCATGTATACATTATTTGATGAAACAAGAAAAAAAGATAGAAATAAGACTAAAATTATTGAGCTATTAGAGCAAGTTGTTGATATTGATATGCCTTTCTCGAACAGATCCAACAGCACATTGTTATATGATGCAGTCCAAAAAGAAGATGCATGGATGTCTCAAAAACTCTTAGAATATGGTGCAAGAATGGGAAAAAATAATTCGCTGGGTGAAAATCCTTCGTCCAAAGCGATATCACATCATGTAGACAAAAAAATATTAAAGATATTCTTTGACTATGGTTTGGATCCCAATAGATATATTACACAAAATCAGACTATATTATCCAGAGCTCTGTGGAATAATAAATATGAAAAAATAAAGTTGATAGTAGATAGTGGAGCAGATGTGAATTTATATAAAGATGAATTTTACAGACCAATAAAATTTGCGATAAAAGGTTGTAAATCTATAAAGATTATTAAACTTTTAATAGATAGAGGAGCTAATACAGATGGGATGTTGGAGCTAATAGAAAAGAGATCTTACAGGTGTAAAGATAAAGAGAGTGTAAAAGAATTATTAAACTGAAGAAAAAATAAATATTTTTTAAAATATATGTATGGCTAACCAAATGGTACCATCTTTTATTTTTAAAACTTTATGAGGTGTTTTAGCCGGAATGAAAAAAGTATCACCTTTTTTAAGGACTTTTTTTTCATTGTCTAAAAGCAGTGTAGCTTTACCCTCTATAACAACAACCCATTCATCTTCATCTTGTATATACTCAACAGATTCAACATCAGCTGAACTTACAATGCGGTTTATTTTGATATTTTTGTGTTCGAGTAGGGTAGTGAAGTCTTCACCATTATTAGGAACAGTGAAGTTGTAGAAGTTCATTAGTAGCTCATCTGTAAACTATCGACATCATCCCACCCCATACTCTTTTTTTGACTTCTGTGTGCGAGTATGTGGTCTATGTATCTGGCAAAAACATCAGTCTCTATGTTGAGTTTTGTCCCTATTTTATAGTTTTTCATCAGTGTTTCTTTGAGTGTGTGAGGGATGATGGTGAGTCTGAAATTGTCATCACCTACATCATTAACTGTAAGTGATATGCCATCTATAGTAATAGAACCTTTGGGGATGATGTGTGCAATGTACTTGGGATCTACTTTGATAATGAAGTCTGTAGCATTTTCTCTAGGGGTGATCTGTAAAACTGTACCGACACAATCTACGTGTCCCTGTACGATATGCCCTTCAAATCTGTCATTCATCATCATGGCCGGTTCCATATGAACTTCACCTGAGATCTTACTCTCATCGATGATAGAACGTGTTTCATCTGCCAGTTCCAACTCAAAGCCATCAGAGTGTACTTTGATCACAGTAAGGCAAACACCATTGATAGCGATAGAGTCACCCAGTTTTGCTTTGTGTTTAGACTTGATGGTGAGGATGTTGTTTTGATAGCTTTTTACTGTTGCAATTTCTCGGATTAGACCTGTGAACATATGACCTCAATTTATTTGGATATAATTCGATTATTATAGCAAAATATATATATTTTCTCGTTCCCATGCTGTGCGTGGGAATGCATACTTAAATATTTGAGACATAAAAATCTTGAGTAGTTACGTGAAGTGGTATATGCATTCCCACGGAGACCGTGGGAACGAGGTTGAAGGTTTTTCATGAATTATGAAGTCATAGTTATCGGTGGTGGACATGCTGGGATAGAAGCTTCTTTAGCTTCTGCTCGTATGGGTGTAAAGACACTGATGATAACAATTTTAGCAGAACAGATAGGGGCATCAAGCTGTAACCCTGCCATTGGTGGACTGGCAAAAGGTCACTTGGTACGGGAAGTAGATGCTCTTGGTGGTGAGATGGGTTTGTGTACTGATAAAACAGGTATACAGTTTCGTACACTCAATGCTTCCAAAGGTCCGGCAGTAAGAGGAACACGTGCACAGATAGATATGGATGCGTATCGTATCTATATGCGTAATGTGGTACTTAACACGCCTAATTTAGATGTTAAGCAAGAGATAGCTGATGGACTCATCGTAGAAGAGGGTGAAGTAAAAGGGGTAACCACACAACTGGGTAACAGATATGTGGCATCTAAAGTGATCATCACGGCAGGAACATTTCTTAATGGTCTGATCCACATTGGTGATAAGCAGCAAACTGCAGGAAGACAAGGGGAATTTTCTTCTGTTGAGTTGGCAGATATCTAAAATAGTAAGTTGTGTTTTATTTTTTGTAAGTGCTAAAGCTGGTTTTACATGTTTTTCTAAAGATTCATGCAAAGCACCATCTTTTGTAGAGTGGTAAGGTTCATCAAACTCTTTTGAATAGAGAGTATTTGTACCATCTTCACAAAGGACTATTTTTTTTTGCTCTCTTAGGCTTTCATTGTACATAGTAATGAGGATGTTTAGAGACCAATCTCATCTAACTCTTTAAATTTAAAGGCTTCGATAATATCTTCGATGGTCTCTTCTTCTCTTACGCAAAGTGTCATCATTCCCTCATTCATAAAGTCCATATAGTTCTCATATTTATTGATCAAGATAACAAAATCAACCCATGCTTCATCACATGCTTCACGACTGTCAAAGAAACGAACTGATTTTACTTCACCTTCATCAAAATCTACCAGTGCCCACTGCTTTGCTTCATATTGGGGAACTACCTTTGAAGCTTTTGCATCATTTCCATCTACAGGGATCCAAATCAACATATTAAAGTCCCTTGAGTATTTTTTTACTAAGTTTCAGATCTTTATTATTCATGATACCGATACCTCTATCTAAAACTTTTTGTGCAATCTCTTTTGCCTCTTGTAAAGAGTGCATTTTATACGTTCCACATTGATACTTATTTAACTCTGGAATATCTTTTTGTTTTTTAACATTGAGTATATCTTTCATGGATTCTTTCCAAGCTTTAGCTACTTTTTTAGCGTTAGGCGTACCAAGAAGTGACATATAAAATCCAGTACGGCATCCCATAGGAGAGATATCAATGATCTCTACTTTTTTACCATTGAGATGATCTCTCATAAATCCTGCAAAAAGATGCTCAAAAGTATGAATCCCTTTTTCTGTCAATATATCTTTGTTAGGTTGAACAAAACGAAGATCAAATACTGTAATATCATCTCCACTTGGTGTACTCATAGTCTTTGCAACTCTCACTGCTGGAGCTATCATCTTTGTATGGTCTACTGTAAAACTGTCTAATAATGGCATAGGTATTTCCTTAATTATATATTTTTTGATTATAGCTATAAAATTAGAAATTAGAAATTAGAAATTAGAAAAATTCCAAAAATAATGAAGAATCTAAAGATTTCTTGTTAGTTTGTAGTAGGTTGGGCTTAATGTGAGTTTTGGAATGAGGGAGCTTACTGATAGTACACCCCACTTACGCTTTAGCGACAGGGGTATCGGCATTTAGTGCCAGAAGTGACTGAATGGAAAAACTCACATTCAGTCCAAGATGCTGCAAAATAGCAAGAAAGATTAGATTCTTGCTTCTTCACGACGCTGTAGCATCTCCCAATTCTTATCAATACCTTCTTGAATCTCTGTAATGATATGCTTATTCTCAGGCTTAAACAAGTGCTTATAACGCCCTTGAGCACCAAGATAATCTTCAACAGGAATAACATTCTTTGGTCTATAAAGAATGTTCAGCTCATGCCCATCAAGGATCTCATAGATCGGGAACATCAATGATTCTGTTGCCAAGTCAGTTAAAAGAATAGTATCTTTTGGATCAAATCTCCACTCTGTTGTACAAGGAGAAACTGTGTTAATAAAACATGGTCCATCAATCTCTAAAGCTTTTTGGAAACCTTTAGCCATAGATTTCCATTTGTTTGGAGCCAGTTGTGCAACATAAGGAGCACCATGAGCAGCCATAATAGCAACAATATCTTTTTTCTTCTCTTTCTTACCGTAAGAGTGTGAACCTGCTTGAGCAGTTGAAGTTGTAGCTCCAATAGGTGTTGCTGATGATCTTTGTCCACCTGTATTTGCATAGTTTTCATTATCTAGACAAATATAAGTAAAGTCATGACCTCTTTCCATAGCACCTGAGAGCCACTGGAAACCAATATCAAATGTAGAACCGTCACCACCAAATGCAACAAATTTTACCGGAGCATCATTGTCGGGCAGTGTACCTTTTCTTTTACGTACTTTGTGCATTGCTTCTGCACCGGTGACTGCAGTTGCAGCATTTTCAAAACCGATATGGATCCAAGAAGTATCCCATGAAGTAAATGGATATACTGCCGTAGATACCTCAAGACAACCTGTATTTGCCGAAATTACAAGATTGTCATCTGTACAGTTCATAAGCTCTCTAACGATCATAGAGTGAGCACAACCAGGACAGAGAGTATGTGCACCCTCAAGTCTGTCATTGTTCGTTGAAAATTCTTTTAAGTTTTTTATTGATGTAATTGCCATCTATTAACCCCTTTTTGTCTGAAAGAATCCAAGGTGTGCACCTCTGAGTCCAGAGAACTGTTGGATATCTGTTGTAATATGACCAGCATCTGCATGTGCTTGCTGCTCTTTAAATATTCTTTTTGCTTCATCAATAGAGAAGTCACGTCCACCAAGACCATAGATAAAGTTTGTTACAAGTGGTCTAGATGATGTTGTATAAAGTGCTGCTGATACTTCATTATAAAATGCACCCATTGCTCCTGCTGGTGATGATCTGTCAAGAACAGAGAGACATTTTACATTTTCAAGTGCTTCTCTTACCTGATCGAACGGGAAAGGTCTGAAACATCTGATAGCTACTACACCTGCCTTGATCCCCTCTTCATCTCTAAGTTGTTGCGCTGCAACTCTTGCTGTCTCAACAGTTGTACCAAGTGCTACGATAGCAACATCAGCATCTTCCATTAAGTAGGATTCAACTCTATTATAGGCTCTACCTGTAAGCTTTTCAAATTCAGCATAAACTTCATCGATGATCGGACGAGAATCCATGATCGCTTTATGTTGTTTAATTTTATGTTCAAAATGCCAATCTGATTCTGTTTGTGCACCATAGGTTACAGGACGAGAGAAGTCAAGCATATCATCTACAGGTACAATTTTACCAACAAATTTAATAGCTGCTTCGTTTGTCAAAGGATAAACATTTTGTGCTGTGTGTGAAGTGGTAAAACCATCTTGGTGTACCATCATAGGAAGTCTTACAGAGTGATTCTCTGCAATCTTAAATGCACAAAGTGTAAGATCATACGCCTCTTGAGCATTAAATGCATCCATCTGAAGCCAACCTGAGTCACGCCCCAAATACATATCACTATGGTCACCACTTACATTAAGTGGAGAAGCCAATGCTCTGTTTACTACGTTTAGTACGATTGGAAGTCTCATACCAGATGCCTGATAAAGTACCTCAGCCATCAATGCAAAACCTTGTGAAGATGTTGCTGTTGCAACACGACCACCCGCAGCAGATGCACCAACACATCCTGACATTGCAGCATGCTCAGACTCAACCATAACAAACTCACCATCAACATAACCATTTGCTACATACGAACCATAATTCTCAACGATAGGCGTAGAAGGCGTAATAGGATACGCAGCAACAACATCAACTTCCGCTTGTCTTAAGGCTTGTGATGCAGCATAGTTACCATCCCAAACTTCTCTTTCATTTAAATCAAAATTTTCTGCCATTACAGTTCCTTATTTCTCTTCTTTTTTCTTTTTCTCTGGCCATGAAGCAAGTGCTTCCTCCATCGCTGTCTGCTCACTGAACATAATAAGTGATTTAGGATTTGTAGGACATACTTCCGCACAAACACCACACCCTTTACAGTGATCATAGTCAATACCTAGCATCTGCTTATCTCTTGAGAGGATAGATGTATCCGGACACCATACCCAACAGTTTTGACAGTCGATACAGACATCTATGTTAAAAATAGGTTTATCCACTCTCCATGATGCAACTGTTGCTGTGTATGAGTTGAAGTTTGAGTACGTTCTCTCTTCTGATTTTTGATGAACGATACTCGTTGCATCACCATCAAATGACTCTAGAACACTTCCTTGTGTCACTTCATCCCAACCTAGAAGACCCGTACCATTTTCAAGTTCGCTCTGTCCTCTGTTGTCGTTTGCCAATAAATTTAAATCTTGCATTCTTGCTCCTCTCTACTTCACTTCGTTGTACGCTCTGTTAATTGCGTCCATATTTGCATCAATGATCTTTTGTGGAAACTTTTTAAGTACTCTTTTCATATTTTCCAAGAAATAATCAAGCTCAAAAAGACCTGATATTTTAACTAGTGCTCCAAGCATTGGTGCATTTGGCATTGATCTACCGATCGTATCAAGAGAAATTTGTACACAGTCTAAAGTAAATACTCTATCTTCTTTTCCTTGAAGATCTGGAATACCGGCGATAAGCTCCTCTTTGCTCAGGTGCGTAGTAATAATATACTTTGTATTATCAGCTTCATTTTCTGTAATATTATCTGAAAATGCCAAAGCTGGATCAATAACCAATACAAAATCAGGGTGCATAAATTTCGCATGATTGAAAATTTGCTCATCATCAATTCTGTTATACGCTCTTAGCGCAGCCCCTCTTTTTGCGGAACCGTACAGTGCAAAAGCTTGTACTTCTTTTCCTGTTGTCGCAACAACATCCCCTAGACCTTTAGCACCAGATACCGCACCTTGACCAGCACGGCTGTGCCATCTAATTTCTGTCATAATTTCTCCTCAATAAGTATTAGAATCCTCTGCAAATCCTAGATTGCACAGACTACTCTGATTCATCTTACCTACAACTAAGGTTTACAGAGGATTCTACATCGATTATGAGGTATTGTAATCTTCATGCTCTTAAAGTGTGTTGAAATTATCATATTTTTAAGAAGAGGGTATAATTGATTACCCCTATATACTCATTTGCTATACGTTTGCTATAAATCCAACTGCCTCAAGTGCATTTTGATAAATGTTATCACTGCATTTTGACAGTGTTTCATGGTTGCCATATCCGCATGTAACACCGACACTACCAATATTTGCATGCTTTGCAGAGAGCATATCCATACAGGTATCACCTATCATCCAAATATTATTTGTAACTGTTGGTAACTTTAATAGTGCTTTTTGTATAGGTTCAGGGTGTGGCTTAGGGTGTTGCACATCTTCTCTGCCTATAAGTACCTCAAAATAGGACATTAAGCCCATGTGCTCTAAGAGTTCTATGGAGTATTTGGCTGTTTTAGTTGTGACCACACCCAGTGTTGCATGTCTACTTGCCAACTCTACTGCTTCACGTGCATCAGGTAACAATACGGTTTTGGCACAAGAGATCTTACGATAATGCATTTTATATGCATGTACATAATCCCATACTTTCTCTTCTTCTACTCCAAGAGTAGAGAACATATGGTCTAAAGGGTGTCCTATCTCAGCTTTTATAAGGTCATCAGCCGGTACCTCTTCTTCAAATGTTTTAAATGCAACAGTGAAGCTCTCGAGTATAGCCTCTGTTGAATCAATCAATGTGCCGTCTAGGTCAAATAGTATTATCATTTTTTTCTCTTTTGTTTGGTAATTTCGGTGCAGATTTTAACAGCTTCTGTGTGTATTCATGTTGAGGACACTCCATTACATTTTCTATGGACCCTTGTTCAACTATTTTCCCCTCTTTCATCACAGCTACCTCATCTGCGATAATAGGAACGATAGACAGGTCATGCGTAATAAAGAGATAGGATACTCCCGACTCCTCTTGTAATTTTTTAAGTAATTTAAGTACTTGCGAACGCACAGTAACGTCAAGTGCCGAGGTAGGCTCATCACAGATAATAAGCTCAGGCTCTACAGCCAATGCCCGTGCAATACCTATACGTTGTCGTTGTCCTCCTGAAAACTCGTGGGGATAACGATGGGCATGTTCCGCTTCCAGGTCAACTTTTAAAAGAAGTTCTTTTATATGTGCATCTTGCAAAGCTCTCTCTTTGGAACCCACACCCAAACTCACCATTCCTTCACGAATAATATCACCTATGGTCATACGGGGGTTGAGTGCAGAGAATGGATCTTGGAAAATAATCTGTATCTTGCGACGATAGGGTTTTAACTCTACCTGATTTAATCTACCAAGATCCTGGTTCTCAAACTTTACTCTTCCCTCAGTAGTATGCACCAAAGAGAGTATCGCTTGACCTATGGTACTTTTTCCAGATCCTGACTCACCAACCAAAGCAAGCGTTTTGCCTCTTGGAATGGAGAGAGTCACACTATCAACCGCTTTCACATAACCAACAGTGCGTTGGAAAAAACCTTTTTTGATAGGAAAATAGACTTTCAGGTCCTCTACTTCAAGTAATCTATCTCGCTCTTCCCCTGTTTCTCTCTCTTCTTTTGTCGCCATTGCATCTCTTAGCAGGCTTTGGGTGTAGGGATGTTGAGGATCATTAAAAAACATTTTACACTCCGCCTGCTCCAAGATCTCTCCATTACGCATTACAGCTACTCTGTCTGCCATTTGGGAAACCACAGCCATATCATGGGTAATAAAAAGGATAGAGAGGTTTCTCTCATCTCTTATCTTTTTAAGCAGTGTTAAAACCTGTGCTTGTATGGTGACATCCAGTGCGGTTGTTGGCTCATCTGCGATCAACAGATCAGGCTCACAGGCCAGTGCTATAGCGATCATCACTCTTTGTTTCTGCCCACCTGACAGTTGGTGCGGATACCAGTTATATCTCTCTTTTGGATCTTTCAATGCTACTTCTTCAAAAAGTGAAATGACCTTCTTTTTAATGTCATCTTTCTTTAAACCCAAGTGTAGCCTAATCACCTCTGCCACCTGCTCTCCTACAGTCATCACAGGGTTTAAAGCAGACATTGGCTCTTGAAAGATCATAGCAATAGACTTACCACGGATCTTCTGCATTTGTGACTCAGGAAGGGCAAACAGAGAACTATTTTTTAGTTTAATGTCTCCGGAACTCACCGATACCACATCAGGAAGCAGTCGCATAATGGCCAAAGAGGTCAAAGACTTTCCACTTCCAGACTCACCCACAAGAGCAAATATCTCACCTCTTTTGATCTCAAAATTTATGGATTTCAAAAGTTTCTCTTTACCTATGATCAGGCTTAGATCTTCTACACTTAAGATGCTACTCATGATTTATTCCTCGGATCCAAAACAGTCTGAATACGATCAGATAAGAGGTTTGCTGCCAATACCAGAATAAACATAAAGATAAATGCAGAGAAGAGTGACCACCAGACCATCGGTTCTCTTGCCATCTCCAGCCTTGCCTGGTTTATCATATTTCCCCAGCTGTGCATGGTCGGATCAACCCCTACCCCCACATAAGAGAGCACAGCCTCTGCAAGTACCAGACCGGAAAAATCCAAAACCACTGAAATAAGAATAATATGCATAAGATTTGGAATGATATGACGGCGGATGATCGTTAATTTACCTACGCCAAATGCTTTAGCAGCTGTAACAAACTCTATTTGAGATATTTTCAAGGTC
>Ga0255433_1062_pt1 | contig 10390 bp, 5 predicted proteins | sample ANMaggSSYBR02H12_FD_182672 | JGI IMG/M metagenome (GOLD analysis project Ga0255433, IMG submission 182672) | Sediment cell enrichment communities from methane seep in Santa Monica Basin, California, United Staets - ANME aggregate JGI... | ecosystem: Environmental > Aquatic > Marine > Cold seeps >...
TCAATACCTCTCTGACATCTTTATTTCCTATAATCCTGCTATTGATCCTCGGTACAGCTTCATTGAAGGATTTTGCATTGGCGCTGACCATCGGGATAATATCAGGTACCTATTCTTCTATTTTCTTTGCCAGTCCGATACTGGTAGCCTGGAACAATAGATTCTCAAAATATAAGAAATAGTGATGGCTGATATTCCAAATAATTGGATAAGCAGAAATCCTTTAATAAAGACCAGTAGTCCACCTATATGCGAATATAGCTCGATATTTTCAATTTTGCTCCGGTCAAGGGGCCTTGATACTGCAGAAAAAATCAGAGCTTTTTTAGAGCCTTCAACAAAATCATTGCATGATCCTTTTTTGATCCCCGGCATGGGAAAAGGTATTGAAAGATTTAAGGAAGCTATATCCTCAAAGCAAAAGATATTGGTATTTGCCGACTATGATGCAGATGGAGTAATAAGTGCGGCACTTGTTCATAATTTCCTCAGGGTCCTGGGCATAGATGCTGATATCTATATACCGGACAGGATTGAAGAAGGCTATGATCTGAGCATGGGATCTATAAGAAAGTCAGCAGGCAAGACAGATCTTATAATATGCGTAGATTGCGGCACCAATAATTTAGAGTCGCAGGAATATATTAGAAATAATAAGGATGGTCCGGATGTGATCGCATGCGACCACCATAATCCCACGCTTAAAGATCAGCCTGATAATAATAAATATATAATAATTAATCCCAAAATGCCTGCCTCAAAATATCCATTTAAAGACTTAAGCGCAGGAGGGGTAGCTTTTAAGTTTATCAAAGCGGCACTCAGAAGCCTGGAAGATAGTCAAAAAAAAATTTTCAATAGCAATTATTTAAATTCGCTTCTCGACCTTGTAGCTGTATCGACTATAGCGGATATTATGCCGCTTATAGGCGAGAACAGGATATTGGCCAAAATCGGTCTTAAGAAGATCCAGGAAACATCAAATGCGGGTCTTAAGGCTCTGATAGATATAGCGATACCTGATGGCGGGATCATCGGAGAGTATGATATTGGCTATAATATTGCACCAAGATTAAATGCTGCAGGAAGAGTGGGAAATGCGATCAATAGCTTTAAACTCCTATCCAATGATGCGGCAGATAATATCATGATCGCAAGAAATCTTGATTCTTCTAATAATAAGAGGCGCGAGATACAAAGGGCCGTTATTGATGATATAGAAGAAAAATATGATTTTGAGAAGATCATATCACGGGATAGGATATTTATTGCGAGATCCGATGATTGGAGCGAAGGAGTACTCGGAATCGCAGCTTCCGGGATCGTAAAAAAATATAATCTGCCGGCGATACTATTCAGGGAAAGAAATGGTATCATGAAAGGATCGGGCAGGAGTATACCGGGATTTGATCTGCATGGAAATCTTCTGCAATTGAAAGATCTTTTTATCAGATTCGGCGGACATAAGATGGCCTGCGGCATAAGCATGGATCCGGATAATTATGATGAATTTTATCTTAAGATGACTTCTCTTGCAAAAAAGAAAATATCCTATAGTGACCTGATAAAAAAATATAAATATGATATTGAATTAGGCTTTAGAGACATAAATACCAGATTATTAGATGATCTTGAACTATTAAGACCATATGGCGAAGGAAATCCAGGTCCTGTATTTATAACAGTAGACTGCAAAGTCATAAATAAAAGAAAATTAAAGGATGGAAAACATATTAAAATTAGTCTTGAGAATAATGGCAAAATTATTGAGGGACTGATATTTAATATAAGCGATACCCATAAAAAGATATTAAAGAATAAAAAAATTATCAATATTTTATATGGCCTTCAGCTAAATGTCTGGAATAATACTGAATCTATCCAGATCATGATAAAAGACATATTTTAGAGAAATTAAAAAATGTTTTATAATATCACTTAACTTATTGAACTATTTATTTATGGATAAAAAATGAATACTGAAAAAAAGACCGATATTAAAGATATAGATATAGATGGCATATTTGCAGATCTTGTCAAAAAGATAAAGTCATATAATAAAAATATCGATCAGAAGCTTCTTGAAAAAGCCTATGGGACCGCGAAGAAATATCACAGGGACCAATTTAGAAAAACAGGCGAACCCTTTATAATACACCCCCTTCAGGTAGCCGCCATACTTGCTGAAATAGAATTGGATCAGACATCCATTGCTGCAGCGATCCTTCATGATGTCGTAGAGGATACTGAATATACCCTGGAAAAAGTCACGGCTAAGTTTGGAAATACTGTTGCACGGATAATCAATGGCGTTACAAAGCTTGATAAGCTGGTATTTAATACAAAAGAAGAGCAGCAGGCCAGCAATATACGGAAAATGATAATCGCCATGTCAGAGGATGTAAGGATAATACTGGTAAAGCTTGCTGACAGGCTGCACAATATGAGGACGCTGTCTCCGCTGAATAAAGATAAAAGAAAAAAAATAGCGAGAGAAACACTGGAAGTATATGGCCCCATTGCGCATAGGCTCGGGATATATCAGATAAAATCAGAGCTGGAGGACCTTTCATTTAAATATCTGTATGAAAAAGAGTATGAAAAATTAAAAGAGATGGTCAATGGAAAGATCAAAGAAAGAAAATCTCTTGTGGACGAGGTCATTGATCTGGTAAATATAAAATTGAAACAGGTCAATATTTCAGCTGATATAAGCGGAAGGGTCAAATCTTATTATAGTATCTATAATAAGATAACCAAACAAAACAGGGATTTTGATGATATCTATGATGTGCTTGCTATAAGAATAGTGGTTGAAGATGTGAAAAGCTGCTATGGCGTCCTTGGTGTCATCCATTCTTTATGGAAGCCGGTCCCGGGAAGATTTAAGGATCTGATTGCAAATCCCAAGTATAATATGTATCAGTCTCTGCATACTACTGTAATAGGTTTAAAGGGAAAACCTCTCGAGGTCCAGATAAGGACTTTTGAGATGCATAAAATCGCTGAGTATGGAATAGCCGCTCATTATAAGTATAAGGAAGATGGATTAAAATTAAGTGAATTTGACAAGAGGGTAGCCTGGATAAGGCAGCTTCTTGACTGGCAGAAAGAATTAAGGGATCCTCATGAGTATATGGAATCTCTTAAACTCGATCTATTCGAAGAAGAAGTCTTCGTATTCACGCCGAAAGGAAGGGTCCTTAATCTGCCCCGGGGCGCTATACCTATAGACTTTGCATATATTATTCATACGGATATCGGCCACAATACTATTGGAGCAAAGATCAATGGAAGGATGGTGCCCATTGAAAGCGTTCTTGAAAATGGCGATATTGTAGAAATAATCAGTTCTAAAAGTCCAAAGGGCCCTTCGCGCGACTGGCTCAATATTGTAAAGACTTCAAGGGCCAAAAATAAGATAAGGCAATGGTTCTCGAGAGAGCAGAGAGAGGAATCATTTAATGCGGGGCGCGAGATAATGCTGAAGATCCTCAGAAAAAACAGCCTGTCATTCAAGACTGTCAATAATGAAGTATTTGAAGAGATATCCCGCGATATGAATTTTGATAGTGCGGATACATTATTTCGGAGCATCGGTTCCCATAAGGTCTCTGCGCATCAGATACTTACCAGAGTAGTCAAGAGGCTTTCGCAGACAGAAGAGAAAAAAGAGCTTAAGATCGAAGACATCCAGAGCAGGGAAGGTGCAAAAAAGACCGGAAGCGGGATCATTGTAAGGGGAATGAAGGAAGTCCTTGTCACCATGGCGAAATGCTGCAATCCTGTGCCCGGCGATAAAATTGTGGGCTATATTACCAGAGGGAAAGGAATATCTGTCCACAGAAAAGATTGCACCAATATAAATACATTGATGAGCAATGAGAGTGAGAGATTTATAGAAGTAGACTGGGACAGCAAAGCTCCAGATAAATTTAATGCTGAGATACAGATAGAGGCTCTGGATAGGACAAAGCTGCTAAGAGATATAACAAATATCATAAGTGAATATGATCTTAATATTGTCAGGGCGAATTCTTTAAAATCAGATAAATCCGGGCGTGCAAAATTCCGGTTTTTAATAGAAATAAATAATAAATATATTCTGAAAGACATAATCATCAATATCAAGAAGATCGATTCTGTATATGATGTTTTCAGGGTGCTGCCAGGAAGGTAAAATGAAGATCACAAATATTGTTCTTGGACCATTGGCTGTGAATTGCTATATTGTCCAGTTAGAAAAAATCAATATTATTATCGATCCGGGTGCAGAGCCGGATGCCATAATGGACCGCCTGTACCTGATGAAGCTGACTCCGGACTTTATTCTAAATACTCATGGGCATTTTGACCATATAAGTGCAGTGCCAGGATTAATAGAAAAATACAAGATCCCATTTTATATAGATTCCGGAGCAGAAGATATAGTGACCGATCCTGATAAAAACGGCTCTTCATTTTTTGGAGAAAATAATCTATCATTAAAAACTTATAATTTAATCAATAAAAAGGATCTGCAGTATTTTAATAAAAATGGCATTGATATTATAAGAACGCCCGGCCATAGCCCTGGCAGTATCACAATCAGGATCAAGGACTGCCTCTTTACAGGCGATCTTCTTTTTAAGGACTCAATAGGAAGAACGGATCTTGCAGCTGGAAATATTAATGAGATGAAGGATTCTTTGAATAAAATTAAAAATTTGGATAGAGACTATAAGATATATCCCGGACATGGACCCGGGACCGGACTTCGATACGAGATAGACAATAATTATTATCTTAGAGATGAATTTTTTGGCTCATGATGGATACAGACAGGAAAGGTGATGGCTTTGGCAATTAATTCCCCCCGCGGTACGGCAGATATTTTTGGGGATGATATTAGATACCGTAATTTTATAATTAATAATGTGAAAGAACTCTTTAAGGTATTTAATTTTGAAGAGATGATAACTCCTGCCTTTGAACATACAGGCGTTTTTTCCAGAAGTATCGGAGAATCTACAGATATTGTTCAGAAAGAGATGTATACTTTTCCTGACAAAAAGGGAAGGTCCCTGACCTTAAGGCCTGAAGGGACCGCCTCTATTGTAAGAGCTGTAGTAGAGAAAAAGATGCTTATATCTGAAAATATTCCATTAAAACTTTATTATATAGGGAATATGTTCCGCTATGAAAGGCCCCAAAAGGGAAGGATGCGCGAGTTCTGGCAAATAGGGGCAGAAGCTCTGGGTAGTGATGACCCCCTATTGGATGCCGAAATGATTTGGATGTTAAACAATATATTTGTCCGGCTTGGATTTAAAAACCTTAAACTGCTTATTAATAGTATTGGATGCAGCAGATGCAGGGAAGATTATATTATAAAGTTCAGGGAATTTATTAAACCTGAGCTAACAGGTCTTTGCGGCAATTGTAAAAATAGATATGATAAAAATCCTCTCAGAATATTTGACTGCAAAGTGCCTGGATGCAGAGCTATTGCTTCAAAAGGTCCAAAAATAAACCAGTTTTTATGCGCCGCCTGCAATGAACATTTTGAGAAGGTCAAAGGATCGCTATCGGATCTATCGCTGGACTATGAAATATCGGATGATCTGGTAAGGGGTTTTGATTATTATACAGGGACCATATTTGAAATGATCTCCAATGATCTTGCAAGTGCGCAGAATGCATTGGGGGGAGGGGGACGCTATGACAGGCTCCTGAAGGAGTTTGGCGGGCCGGATAAGCCCGCAATAGGATTTGCCATAGGCCTCGATCGCACAATGATGCTGATGAAGGAGCTCGGAATAAAATATATTGATGATGAAAGCAGAGCAAAGGCATATATTATATCCATAGCCGCAGCCGGTCAGCCATATATCTTAGATGTCCTAAAAAAATTAAGAGATGCTAATATAATATGCGATATTGATCATACTGGAGCCGGTATTGGAGCAGGAATAAAAAGAGCCGGAAAGAAAGATTATAATATTGCCATAATAATCGGAGATGATGAGATAGAAAATAATAAAATAACAGTAAAGGACTTGAATAATTTCAAGCAATATAGCATCAATAAAGAGGATTTATTAGAAAAAATAATAGAGATAATGGGAGCAATTAAAAATGACTGATTCAAAATTTGGCACAGGGATGCGTTCAAATCTATGCGCAGAGATAGGCAGGGAGTTTATTGGAAAAGAAATCAGCATATGCGGCTGGGTGAATAAAAGGAGGGATCACGGCAAGCTTATATTTATAGATCTAAGGGATTTTTCAGGCATCGTTCAGCTGGTACTGGATCCAAATTCCCACAAAGAAGCATATGAAAAAGGAAAAAATATCAGAAATGAATATGTCGTGCAGGCAAAAGGAATAGTAAGGGGAAGAGATGAACAAGCTATCAATAAGGCTATACCTACAGGTGAAATAGAAATATTGGTATCAGGCCTTAAGATATTTTCAAAATCAAAGACTCCGCCCTTTATGCTTGAACACAGAGATAAAGTCGATGAGAATACGCGCTTAAAATATAGATATATAGATCTGCGGACCGAAAAGATGCAGAGAAATCTCAGATTGCGGCATCAGGTATCGGTTGCAACAAGAAAATATTTTAATTCAAAAGGATTTGTAGAAATAGAGACCCCGATACTTGCAAAAAGCACTCCTGAGGGAGCGAGAGATTTTCTTGTCCCTTCGCGCATCAATCCCGGGAAATTCTATGCTCTTCCGCAATCTCCGCAGCTTTTTAAGCAGACATTGATGTTTTCAGGATTTGACAGGATATATCAGATAGCAAGATGCTTCAGAGATGAGGATCTGAGGGCAGACAGACAACCGGAATTCACACAGATAGACCTCGAGATGACTTTTGTAGAAGTCGAAGATATTATGCATATGATCGAGGACTTATTTGAAAATATTTTTAGCGAGATATTCCAGGAAAAATTAAAGCTGCCATTTCAGAAGATGACATGGCAGGAAAGTATGGAAAAGTATGGGTCAGACAAACCCGATCTCAGATTTGGACTGGAAATATGCGATATTACCAATATTTTTACAAATAGCGGATTGAAAATATTTAAAAAAGCGGCAGATTCAGGAGACTCAATAAAATGTATCGTAGTCCCTGATTCTTTCGGCCTGAGCAGAAAAGATCTTGATGGAATGGTAGACATTGCAAGATCAAGCGGAGCTGGCGGACTTGCATGGATAAGAATAAATGAAGATCTGAGCTTTCAGTCTCCTATTGCAAAGTTTCTCTCAGAAGATGAAATAAATGCTTTAAAAAAGACGCTGAACCTTCAAAAAAATAGTCTTATACTTATAGTAGCAGATAAATTTAAAATATCCTGTGAAGTCCTGGGGGATCTGAGGGTCCATCTCGGCAAGAAACTGGATCTCATCGAAAAAGATGTTTTTAAATTTGTTTGGATTTATGATTTTCCGCTTTTTGACTGGGACAAAAATGAAAAAAGGCCCGCATCGGTGCATCATCCATTCACCAGCCCCGATGAAGAAGGCAAGAAATTATTAGACTCACGGCCCTTAGAAGCAAAGTCTATGGCATATGATATTGTGCTTAATGGCCAGGAGATCGGAGGAGGTTCTATAAGAATAAATGATGTGGATCTTCAAAATAAGATATTCGAACTTTTAAAAATAGATAAAAAAACGATAGAAAGAAACTTTGGCTTTCTGGTTGAAGCTCTTTCTTTCGGGGCTCCTCCTCATGGCGGGATCGCTCTTGGGATGGACAGGATCGTAATGATACTTGGCGGGCTCGATACCATAAGAGAAGTAATAGCTTTCCCAAAGACACAATCAGCCACAGGGCTTCTTACTGGTTCTCCTTCGAGAGTCAGCAAAAAGCAGCTAGACGAGGTATCCATTAAGGTAGTAGAGACAGAAGAAGAATAAAATAGCGGCTTTATTGCAATTTTCCGATTTATTGAATAAAGAATTTAATTATGATAATATCGGGGCGGGTACGCTGTTTATATCGTTATCCAGGTAATTTTTTGTGTCAACATAATTACATTGGAAGCTCGTACTCTGACCGTTGCATAAATGCCCTGGTATATCGGGGACTTATAATATGCGGACAGGAGAGCATCCACCTGCTGGAAGCAGGACGCAAATTATTACCATAATGACGACTAAATGGAGTATCCATTTTATTATTCAAAAACAGAATGGGCATTAAAAAATAGATGGACATAAGAAAAACATTTTTAGAGTATTTTGAAAAAAAAGACCATCTTATAATGCCTTCTTCAAGCTTGATCCCTGAAAATGATCCAAGCGTTTTATTGACCACTGCCGGGATGCAGCAATTCAAGCCATATTATCTCGATATAGAGACGCCTCCGAGAACACGCGTCACTACTGTCCAAAAATGTTTTAGAACGAGCGATATTGATAATGTCGGATTCACCGATAGGCACCTTACATTTTTTGAGATGCTTGGAAATTTTTCATTTGGGGACTATTTTAAAAAAGAAGCAATTGAATTTGCAATTGATTTTATAATAAATGTCATAGAACTGCCCCCTGATCGGCTCATCGCAGCAGTTTTTGAAGGCGGCGACGGTATACCGGCTGATGAAGAATCTATAAGCTATTGGATGGATAATGGAATAAAAAAGGAAAAAATATATAGATTTGATAAAAATGAGAATTTTTGGGGACCAGCCGGCAATACCGGACCCTGCGGGCCATGCACTGAAATATATTATGATTTTGGCCCCGAAACTGGCTGCAAGAGCAAAAAATGCGGTCCCTCATGCGATTGCGGTAGATTTCTTGAGATATGGAATCTGGTATTCACGCAATATAATTTTGATGGAAAAAAGTATACTGATCTGCCAAAAAAAAATATTGATACAGGAATGGGTCTTGAAAGAATAGCAGCCGTCCTCGAGGGCCAGTCTTCTGTATTTAAAACCAGCCTTTTCAAGCCAATACTTGAAAAAATATATGAAATAACAGGGAAGAAACTGACAGTTCCCGGAGAAAAAGGCTATGACAAAGAGGTAAATAAGGCCCTGAGAGTGCTTGCGGATCATTCAAGGGCCATATATTTTTTACTTGCAGACGGTGTCGCGCCCTCCAATGAAGGAAGGGGCTATATACTCAGACGGATAATCAGAAGAGCCATCAGGTTCGGTAAGAAGCTTGGCATTGAGAATTATTTTCTAAATGAGATAGGTGCGACAGTGACCAGTAATTACTCATCACATTATCCACTGCTATCCGAGGGAGATGCATCTGCCCGCCGGATCGTACTTGATGAGGAAAAAAGGTTTACACGGACCTTAAAGGAAGGCAGTATATTATTAGATGAAATGATAGCCGGGATCTCAAATAAAAAACAATTCGATCCAAAAAATGCTTTTATGTTATATGAGACATATGGTTTTCCGGTAGAATTGACTTCAGAGATCCTCGAAGAACATAATATTGGACTTGATATGGAAATATTTAATAAATATTTCAGGGAACATGCAGAAAGATCCAGAGGGACCGCTTCATTTGATAAGAAAATAAACCAAAAGATCCTTATATATAAAGAGATAAATAAAGAACAAAAAACTGATTTTGCCGGTTATAGCAAGGAAGCTATAAAAACATCAATAATAGGGATAGTAAAAACATCTGACAGCAATAATGGCATCGAGACAAAAGAATTGAGCGCCGGCGAAAAGGGAGAATTAATACTGGATTCTACGGTTTTTTATGGTGAAAAGGGCGGACAGGCAGGCGATAGCGGTATCATTAGGTCGGCCGGTGGCATATTTATAGTAAATGATACACAGGTCCCGCTTGAAAATGTTTATATACATAAGGGATTTATAAAAGAAGGAAAAATAAAATCAGGCGATGAAGTCGAGATAGAGATAGACAGAAGAAAAAGAAGCGATATTAAAAGAAATCACACATCTACCCATCTTCTTCACTGGGCGCTTAGAAATGTATTTGGCAGCGAAGTAAAGCAGGCAGGGTCATATGTGGATGGCAATAGACTTAGATTTGACTATTCGATATATGATGCTCCGAAAAAAAGCGATCTTCTAAAAATCGAGAAGATGATAAATGAAAAAATACAGAAAAATGATACCGTAAGATGTTTTGAGACCACTCTGGAATATGCCCGAGAGCTCGGGACCATTGCTCTGTTCGATGCAAAATATGGAAAATTTGTAAGAGTAGTCGAAATAGATGATTATAATCGGGAGCTATGCGGCGGGACACATGTCAATAGGACCGGTGAAATAGGTATATTTAAGATGATCTCCGATAGCAGCATAGGAGCTAATCTCAGGAGGATCGAAGCAGCGACAGGGATGCATGCATATTCAATCCTTAAAGACAAAGAAGAAATGCTGGAAAATAT
>Ga0255433_1063_pt1 | contig 10375 bp, 6 predicted proteins | sample ANMaggSSYBR02H12_FD_182672 | JGI IMG/M metagenome (GOLD analysis project Ga0255433, IMG submission 182672) | Sediment cell enrichment communities from methane seep in Santa Monica Basin, California, United Staets - ANME aggregate JGI... | ecosystem: Environmental > Aquatic > Marine > Cold seeps >...
GATGCAACTAAAACAATTTCTAACGATTCTAGAGATTCTGTGAAAACTGTTTCCAATGACTTGGATGATGCAACTAAAACTATTTCAAATGACTCTAGAGATTCTGTGAAAACAGTTTCTAATGACTTGGATGATGCAACTAAAACTATTTCAAATGACTCTAGAGATTCTGTGCAAACAATTTCTAATGACATGGATGATACAGCTAAAACTATATCTAATGATTCTAGAGATTCTGTAAAAACAGTTTCTAACGATATGGATGATGCTACTAAAACTATTTCTAACGATACTAGAGATTCTGTGAAAACTGTTTCTAATGATATGGATGATGCAACTAAAACTGTTTCTAATGACACTAGAGATTCTGTAAGCACTGTTTCAGACAATGCAAACGACTCGACGAAAACTATATCTAACGATACTAGAAAATCTGTTAAAGAAGTTTCAGACGACAACGACGCTGTAAAAAAATAATCTTTTTTACACTCAGTTTCTAAATAGCTACCAGTATGAACTGGTAGCTCTATCTCTTTTCTACATTCTATATCAATACATATTCAAACTTTAATTACAAAATAATTAACATTAGATAATAACAATTATTTTGATATATTAATATTAATTTTATTAATATTATTTAAGTAACAATTCAAATAGTTGGTGCTAAGATAGTATTATCTTAAATCTAAACTATGCAATAGTTTGGATTAAAATTAAAAGGATGATAAGATGAAAAAAACCGTTATATCATGTGTGGCAGCAGCTGCACTCATTACAAGTGCATCGGCTGAATTTAGTTTCGGAGACATGTTCAAAGATATGAAAGATGCTACGATCAGCATGAGTAAAGATGCTAAAGATAGCATTGCATCTATGAAAGATGGTGCTGTTGAGACAAGTAAAAGTGCTGAAAGAACCATCACTAATGTGAGTGCTGATGCAAAAGAGACAACCATCACTGCATCAGATAACATAAGAGAGATGGAAGTAAACACAACAAGAAGCATGAAAGATGCAACAGTAGCACTTTCAGAAGATACAAAAGACTCCATTTCAAGTGCAAGCAGTGACTTAAAAACAAGCACTACTACTATTGCTACAGATATGAAAGACACTACAGTAACTATCTCAAATGACAGTAGTGATTCTATAAAAACAATTTCCAATGACAGCAGTGATTCTGTAAAAACCATTTCTAATGATGCAAATGATGCAACTAAAACCATATCCAATGACTCTAGAGATTCTGTAGTAACTGTTTCTAATGATCTTAACAGTTCAGTGCAAACGATCTCAAATGACTCTAGAGATTCTGTAAAAACTGTTTCTAATGACTTAGACGATGCAACTAAAACGATATCTAATGACTCTAGAGACTCTGTGAAAACTGTCTCTAATGATCTAGATGATGTAACCAAAACGATATCTAATGACTCTAGAGATTCTGTAAAAACTGTTTCTAATGACTTAGACGATGCAACTAAAACGATATCTAATGACTCTAGGGATTCTGTGAAAACTGTTTCTAATGATCTAGATGATGTAACCAAAACTGTATCAAATGACTCTAGGGACTCAGTAAAAACAATCTCTAATGATATGGATGATGCAACAAAAACAGTTTCAAATGACACAAGAGACTCAGTACAAACCATCTCTAACGATCTGGATGAGACAACAAAAACAGTTTCAAACGATGCAAGAGATTCAACAAAAAGTGTATCTGACAATGCAAATGATTCAACAAAAACCATCTCTAATGACTCTAAAGATTCTGTAAGAGAGGTATCTGACGATACAAGTGATAGAGTTAAAACTGTATCTAACGATAAGAAGTAATCTTTTTTACTATTTACTTCGAAAAGTTACCAGTCACTTTTGGTAGCTTTTCATTTTTAGTGATTAAAAATCATAATTTAGATTTATTTTATATATAAACTATATGCTATCCTATAAGTTAATAAAGGATGACTATGTATAAGATTAAAAAACTAATATTGAGTACTCTGCTACTCTTTATACCCTCAATACTTTTAACCGCAACTCCACAAACAACCGATACACCTAACAAGGACACCCTCGCAGTCTTCTACACCTTAGAGGGAGATATACAAGAGAAATTCAATACGATTGTAGAGAAACAGATAAAAACCATTGGGTACAAGGTGACAGACCCACATAAAAGAGTTAATGACCACTATAAAGAGAAGTATGGTTCAACTATTTTAGATGTACTGAGCTTTATGTCTATAGTCAATAATGATAATATCCTACCTCTTTTAAACATCGATCCGCGTATCGCAGCATTCTCTCCATTTAATATGCTTATTCATAAAAAACTCGATGAGAAAAATACGCATGTCGGTCACCTCATGCCTTCAGCTATTCTAGACATGATAGGTATAGAAGATGCCAAAGTAAGAGCAGATTTTACTGCTGCACTCACACCTCTTGATGCCATGCTGGAAAAAGAACTTGCTGCAGATGGTGCAAAAGTCACTAGAAGCTATATGCCATATAAAAAGCTCTCTAAGAAAAGAATGATCAACTTTGAATTGGAATTTGAAAAGCCAGAATATATTGATGATTTTATAGATGAGTTCCAAGAGGAATTTGAAGAGGCATTCATAGCTAAAGAGTATCTTATTGCCGGTTACCATAACTTTATGGAAAGTAGTGATAACGCAAGAAAGATACTTAAAGATTATGATGCTTTCTGGACCTATTCACTCTGTCATTTAGAGTATTCGTACAACATGTTTGACCATGAAGATGGACATCCTGAAGCCGGACTTTTTGCGCCTTGTTCTATGTATATGTACATCAAAAAAGGTACAAACAAACTGGTTATTGGTATGCCTACACTATCTAACTGGTCAGATACTTTAAGTATCACAGATGAAAAAAGAGTAGGACTTGTAGCACAACTTGACAAAGAGATACCAGAGATCTTAACTGCACTTGGTATGAAAGCTATGCCAAATGTCAATCCTTTAACAGTAAAAGTAGAGAAGAAGGAAGAGGTAGCTAAAATTGCTTCTCCTGCTGTAAAGAAAGAGGTGGTATCAGATGTACCAAAAGAAACCCTTGCAGTATTCTATACACTTGAGGGAGATATACAAAAGCCATTTAATGATATTGTAGAAAATAAATTAAAAGATATAGGTTTCCATACTTCTGACCCGCATAAACGGGTTAATGACCAGTATGAAAAGAAATATGGATCAACAGTACTTGATGTACTTAGCTTCATGCCTATCGTTAACGATAGAGAAATCTTACCACTTTTAAATATCGATCCACGTATCGCAGGATTCTCTCCTTTTAATATGCTTATCCATAAAAAACTTGATGAAAAAAATTCACATGTTGGTCACCTCATGCCTACAGCCATTTTGGATATGTTAGGCATTAAAGACAAAACAGCAAGAGAAAAATTTACAGCTCATTTGAAACCGTTAGATGAAAAGATAGAAGCTGAGTTTAAAGCAAGAGGGCTAAAGTTTACAAAGTCTTATCTTCCATACAAGAAGCTTACTCAAAAAAGAATGATCAATTTTGAATATGAGTTTGAGAGACCTGAAGATATTGATGATTTTATTGATGAGTTTCAAAACAAATTCTCACTTGCCTTTATGGATAAACAATATCTTATTGCAGGATATCATAACTTTATGTATGACTTAGATGATGCAGAAGAGATATTAGAAGGTTATGATGCCTTCTGGACATATTCTCTCTGCCATTTAGAGTACTCCTACAATATGTTTGACAATGAAGGTGCACATCCCGAAGCCGGGCTCTTTGCCCCTTGCTCTATGTATATGTACATTAAAAAAGATACAAACAAACTGGTAATAGGTATGCCTACACTGGTAAACTGGTCAGATGCTTTAGGCATCACAGATGAAAAGAGAGTAGGACTTGTACACAAGCTTGATAAAGAGATACCTGAGATCTTAACTGCTCTTGGAATGAAAGCTGTAACAAATGTCAATCCTTTAACCGAAACACCAACAGCTATCGTGGTGAAAAAAGAAGTGCCTAAAGTTGCTGCTCCTGTGAAGGAAGAAGCTAAAGTGAAAGCACCTAAAGCTGAGACAAAAACGGTTGTACCTGCTCCTGCTGCGAAGAAAGAGGAAGTGAAAGCATCTGTACCGGCTACACAAACAGCACCAAAAGTACAAAGTATTGAAACCGATGGAGGAGTGGTCAATATTGTAATACCTAAACCACCAAAAGTACCTACCCCTGTAAAAGTAAACACTATTAACGGTAGTTCAATCGATACATCCAGATCCATCAAGTTCTCAAAACGTATACCACCCAACTATATACCAAGCAGTCAACGTACGAAAGAAGCCAAACCTGAAAATACAAGTACTGATATTGGTGAAGTTCACAATGGAAAAATTTCTGCTTACCTAAGAGGTGAATTTATGGATGTTGCAGTAGCTAAAGCCAAGCTCAAAGAAGCTGGGTTTGAAGTCATTACTGCAACTCCAGTTGACAAAAAAGGCAACCTGATATCTATCGTCTTTACAGATAAAGCATTAGTGAAGATGGCAAGTAAAAAAAACAGAGGCTTTGCTGCATCACTACGTCTCCTTGTAAACAAAAAAGATAATCATATCAGCATCACTAATCCACTCTACCTAGCTAAAGCATTTATGCAAGATCAGTATGATGAAAAAACAGCTAAAGAGACCTTAGCTAAAATTACTTCTGTATTTACAGGACTTTTAAACTCAAAAGATACGTTGAAGTTCCAACTATTACCAAAGTACCAGTTTATGAGCGGTATGCCTCACTATGAAGACATGACCGTTGTTGCCAGAGGAAGCAATCTTTTAGAGAAGATAAAAAACAATAAAAAAGTTCTCTTTGTACAAAAACTGGAAAATGGTTCAACACTTATAGGTGTTAAATTAGGAAAAAGAACCAATAAATTTACAGCTAGGATCGGTACAAACAATGCAGGACTGCTTCCGTACCCTATCCTCATAGAGAATGGTGAAGCAAAGATCCTGGATCCAAAATATTATATCTCTGTCATGTATCCACTGTTACAGATGTCAGAGTTTATGACTATCGCTACTATACCTGGTGCGATTGTAAAAGATTGTGAAAAAGTGTTTAGATAGAAATTGAAGACTCATTTTTAAATAGCCTTTTAGTTTGTTGTAGTTTTTAGCGAACGGCGTGAGTGAAGAGAGGGAGCTTACTAATAGTAAGTGACCGAACGAAACGAAGCCGTTCGGTGAAAAATGCAGTAAAATAAAAGAGCTATTTTGCTTTCTCCAAGTATTTTCCCTCAACTGTATCCACAACAATTTTCTGCCCTTCAAGGATGAAGAATGGCACTTGTACCACAGCACCAGAATCAAGTGTTGCTGGTTTTTTACCACCTTGTGAGTCACCTTTGAAGTTTGGTGGTGTTTCAACTACTGTAAGTATAATAGTCTGTGGAATTTCAACTGAAATTGCTTTACCACTATGAAACAATATCTCAGCTTCCATACCATCTATCATATAATCAAATGTATCTTTACCTACCTGCTCATGCGTAAGTCCTATTTGATCAAATGTAGTTGTATCCATGAATTGAAGAAACTCACCATCATCGTAGAGGTATTGCATGGTTTTTTGCTCTAACTCTGGCACTTCAAATTTATCTCCAGCATGTACTGTTTTTTCAATCACTTTTCCTGTTTGAAGATTTTTGATTTTCATACGTACAAATGCTGCACCTTTTCCTGGCTTCACATGATGTGCTTCTACTACCCTATAAGGATTTCCTGTTACCTCAAGTCTCGCACCTTTTTTGATGTCACCCATTCCGATTGTAGCCATAGTTAGTCCTTAAAAATTAATTAAATGATTATAGCAGATGGTTGGTTAAAAACATTGTAGTGGCACCCTTTTTATGGGTGCCAAGAAGAAGACTATTTGGTAATAGAAATACTGTCGTGATGACCATCTGTAACTGGTTTAAAATCCATCGCCTTGGAGTTATCCATAAGTACAGGAACAAAGAGCAATGAAACAAACACTGCCGCAACCGTACCGGAGATAAGTGCAACACCAAGCCCACCAAATACAGGATCACCTGCAAGCAAAGCAGAACCTAAGATAATGGCAACGGCTGTCAAAGCAATAGGTTTTGCTCTTGTTGCTGCAGCAACGGCGATAGCTCTACGTTTTTTCATACCGTGAAACTCCATGAGCGATTTGGCAAAGTCTATCAGCAAGAGCGAGTTCCTCGAAGAGATCCCTATCAGGGCAATAAATCCGATCAGTGAGGTTGCCGTTAGGAAGAAGGTCTCAGAAGTAAACCAATTGGCTACCCAGTGTCCTACGATCACCCCAATAAGTGAAAGGAATGAACCTAGCAGAACGATACCTGCAATCGCATAACTTCTATAGTAGATCACCAACAATAAGAAGATAAGAATAAGCGCAGAGATAAATGCTCCACCCAAGTCTCTAAACGTATCCAATGATACTTTCATCTCACCATCCCAACGTAAAAGGAATTTCTCTCCTGTCTTTTTATCTGTTAAATGAAGATCAAACATATATGTTGTGATACCCGGTTCTTTTTCTACTTCATACTCTTTAGCAAATTCTTCCATCATCACGCCACGTGCTTCTAAAAGAGGATAGAGTTGAGAGACCATATCTGTCTCAGCTATGACATTGACCATACGAGAAAGATTTTTATGCATGATCATAGGATTTGATTTTACTTTACGAAGTGTAACTACTTCACTCAATGGAACCATCATTCCTTTCATATTCATAAGATTAAGTGAAGAGAGTTTACTCTGAAGTGCATCTTCACTCTCGGAAGAGAGACTTTTACTCTCTTTTTCCAAAACTAGGAACATCGGTATTTGATCTGGAGAATTCTTAGAGTTCTTATGTGCTATGACCATACCTTCAAAGGCAAGATATAAAATGTTATTGACCTGCTTTACACTCAGCCCGCTTCTTGCGATCTTCTCTTTATCCGGAACCAGTTCATATTTAGAGAATATTTCATCTGCCATAATATCTACATCTACTAAACCTTCTGTTTCACTCAAAATTCCTGCAACTTTTGTAGAGATCGTTCTTACTTTCTCTAAATTCTCACCATGTACTTCAACAACTACAGATGCAAGTGTCGGAGGACCTGAAGGTTGCTCAATAAATTTAATATTGGTTCCGGGAAGTAGTGGTAGACATGCTTTCTTGATCTCTGGTCTGAGACGCTTAACCATTAGGAATGAAGGTTCAGCTCTGTGATGTTTATCAGTCAAGTTAACGGATATCTCTGAAACATTTTCTGTACGCTTCATACTTGCACCTTTAACAAGTCCAGCGTAATCCAAAGGTATACCTTGAGCCAAAAAGAGTTCAATATTCATCACTTCTTTCTCTTTTTTAAGAAAATCAATGACACAGCTACTCATCTGTTTCGTCTGTTCTATAGAGCTGCCTGTAGGAGTATCCACATAAACAGAAAAAGTATTGGCACTTTTACCAGGAAGCATTTTTGCCAATACCATCATAGTAGGGAACATCATCAACGAACCAAAGAATGCCAAGACAGTAAGTACAACAACGAGTGTTTTTTTAGACTTTTTGTCTAAAATATTATAAATAAGACCTTCAAGTTTACTCATTATTTGCCTCCTTTATCATCATGATGCTTATGCTCTGGTTTCTTCAATAGTCTTAAACTCAAATAAGGTGTAAAGATATAAGCTACAAAGAGTGAAGCGATCAATGCCACAGGTACATTATAAGGGATAGGCTTCATAAATGACCCCATCATCCCTCCTACAAATGCCATTGGTACCATCGTAAGGATGATCGCCAAAGTCGCGATATTGGTTGGTGCACCGATCTCATCTGTTGCTTCTATAAGAAGTTCACCCATCTCTTTATCTTCAACACCATGACTATGCAGATGTCTATGAATATTTTCAATAACAATAATCGCAGCATCCACAAGCAGTCCCAAGGAGAGCAAGAGTGCAAAAAGCGTGATCCTGTTCATGGTCTGACCTGTCATCCACGCAGTAAAAAGTGTCACTGCCAAAATAGCAGGAACAGAGAAAGTAACGATAATAGACTCTCTCCAACCTAAAGCAAATACAAGCATGAGTGCAATGATTATAATAGTAATAATAAGGTGATGCATCAATTCATTTACTGCTTCATTGGCTCTTTCACCATAGTTTCTTGTTATCAGATACCCAACACCCACTTTAGAGAATTCAGCCTCATATCCTTTAAGAACCTCCACAACATCTTCAGCAACAAATACTGCATTAGTACCAGCAAGTTTAGCTACAGTCATAGTGATTTGATTTGCTTCTTCACTTAAGCTTGAACTGTTTGCATCTTCTTTGAGTAGTATTTTAGCCGTTTGGAAATTTTGAATATCCAAACCATCTCTTACTTCGGCTACATCTCTCAAATAGATAGGTGACCCCATATATTGTGCTACAATGACTGAACCTACATCATCCACGCTCTCTATGGCATTTTTTACACCAAAGACCACAAGCTTGTTATCTCGTGTTCTTCCTTTTACATCAGGGACATCAACAGCTACAGACTGGACTGCTTGCATGATCTGACCCAGAGAGAGGTGATAGGCTGAGAGTTTCCCCATATCTACTTCAATATTATACTGTGCTTTACGTGCACCTTTGAGTGTTGTTTTTGCTACAGCATCAACACCATTTATCTTCTGTTGTACTTTTCGTACCATTTCAAAAAGTTTAACATCACTCAAATTACTACCTGATTTAGGATAAAACGCTACAGTAATAATAGGGATATCAATATCAATATCAAAAGGCTTGATCAATGGCTGCATGACACCTTTTGGCATTAGGTCCATATTTTGCATCACCTTATCGTAAAGTTTGAGGTTAGAGTCTTCCCTGTTTTCTCCAATATAGTACATAACATTTACCACACCTACATTATCCATGGACATACCATAAACATGTTCTATACCTCTTACCTCACGAAGTTTTCTCTCTAAAGGTTTTACAATAACATTCTCAATCTCTTTAGGAGAAGCTCCCGGCATTGCTACAATAACTGCACCACCCGAGATAGCGATCTGAGGATCCTCTTCTCTTGGCATAGTATTAAGTGCCAGATAACCCATGAGAAGCAAAAAGGCACCTAGAACTGCAGTTAAAGGGTTGTTCAAGAAGCCCTTTGCCAACTTTCCCGCTACATCTGTAACTTGATATTCTTTTTTATCTGACATAGTTACTGCTTAATAAGGATTTTGGCATACATACCAGGATAAACCGAATGACCTTTACGGTCAAATTCTATTTTAATTTTAAACTTATGAGTCATAGGGTTCGAACTAGGAATAATAGAACTGATCTTACCCGTGGTAGAAAATCCCATAGATGGTATCTCTATATCCAGTGCTTTACCTAAATTAATATATTTTAGTTGCGTCTCTGAAATTTCAGCAACGATCTTCAACCTGCTTAGATCTGTAAGAATAACCGCCGGCATACCAGGGATCGCCATTTCACCTTCATTCAGTTTTTTGGCTACGATAACACCGTCATTGGGTGCTTGGATCTTAAGATAATTATACTGATTGAGTACTTCCTCTTTTTTTGCTTCTGCCTGTTCCACTTGCTTTTGAGATATCTCCACCATATCTTTAAGATTTTTTGCTGCAAGTTCCAAAGTCTCTAACTCATACTTTGAAACCATTTTTTTCTTATAAAGCCTTTGATGTCTTGAAAGGTTCATAAGTACATTATTATATTGATTTTTATTCATTTGGAGGGCTAGTCTTGCTTGAGAAATACCAAGATCAACTTGTCTCTCTGCAGATTCGATCTCTTTAGAATCGATCTCATAAAGTAACTGTCCTTTTTTAACAATATCACCTTCTGAGACAGCCATGTTTTTTACATAACCCATATAACGACTTGTCATCATCTTTTGGTTGTCTGAAACTACTGATCCACTTAGGTTGATCTCTACAGCATTTACTGCTGTCACCATAACAACCATCATCACTAATGTAATCACTCTTCTCATACATTTCCTCCTGCATTTAATATACTGTTCAATTCAAATATTTTTGTATTACGCTTATTTTTAACACTCAACAGTTTAAGTAACATTTCAAGCTCTTTAGACTGTTTGATCAAAACATCAGAGATAGAAACAATTCCCTCTTTGTAACGTGCACTATAATTCTCATACACTTTTCTGGCAAACCGTAACTGCTTTTTATAACTCTTAACATCTGCACTTTGGCTTAAAATTTCAGTCTGTAGTTTTTTTACTTGTAAAGCAATACCGCTTTTGGCCAACGCTACCTGAT
>Ga0255433_1064_pt1 | contig 10304 bp, 8 predicted proteins | sample ANMaggSSYBR02H12_FD_182672 | JGI IMG/M metagenome (GOLD analysis project Ga0255433, IMG submission 182672) | Sediment cell enrichment communities from methane seep in Santa Monica Basin, California, United Staets - ANME aggregate JGI... | ecosystem: Environmental > Aquatic > Marine > Cold seeps >...
GGATCAACAATCGTTCGCTATGATTCGGTACAAGCACAGAGAGCGCTTGATCTTGTGGGTGAATATGCACAAGGCGTAGCGATTGAAGGGGATGAGGTGCTCTTCATTTCTCAAAGGCACTTACTGACGTTCGATATGGTCCAGGATGTACCGCTTGTACCCGAACACGAGACTGTCTTCCTGATGGAAATGGCCATGTCGGGGAACCAGGCGTATCTGGATGATTTTCATAACGACCTGAGAGAAGGCAGGTTTGGATTGATCATAGTCGCGACTCTTGAGAGAGAATTTCAAGGCAGATCTCATGCCTTTGGGGAGGAAAATGACGCCTGGGTGCGGGAGGTGTCCGAGCCGATCCTTTGCTACTACGCACCAATAGAAACACTGGATTCGCCCCGATTGCAGTTGTTAGCGCCGCGAGCAGAGTCTGAATGGTGTGAGTGGGCGCAGTAAAGTGGGGATGGTCAATAAGCGAATGGATCTACGGGGAGAAACCTGCGCAGCATCTCTAAGATGGCTTGACGAGGCGAAATATGTATTGGTTTAGAACTGGTAACGCGCTAGATGGACTTGCCCTCATCTCTTTCTTCCTTCTTTTCACAATAGGCGGGTGGTTAATTTCAACACACGCTTTCAAGCTTAAATCCCGAGAGCGCGTAGTCGTCGGTTTTGGGATTGGTTTAGTGCTCACATTGTGGTTCTCAAACTTGCTCGGGCGATGGTTCCCGCCCCAGACCGCATTCTGGGGTGCCGCATGCTTGGTCCTCATCCTGGGTTTTGTGTCCACAATCTGGTCAGATCGCCCATTCCTGGACAAAAAGGATCTTCAGGTATGGTCTCTACTGCTGTTCTTCGTGGGGATCACACTTCTCTTTACCTTGATGGGACGCGGTCTGGGGATCTTCGACGATCGCAAGAACCTCTCGATTATTTCAACCATGGCCGCAGGTGACATACCCCCGCATTTCTACATGAATTCAGGGTTCTTGTTTAAATACCATTACGGATTCCAGTTATTCGGCGCGAGTTTGATGCGTGTGGGTGGACTTTTTCCCTGGAGTGCGTTTGACTTAAGCAAAGGGATAACAGCGGGGTTAGCGATTGCGCTTGCTTACCTGTGGGGTTGGCGAGTTACATACCGAAAGCTAGGTGGTGTAATCACCGCGTTTGTGTTGACCTTCGCTTCGGGAGGGCGATGGTTGTTGACATTGCTGCCACCCTCGATCCTTTCTCGGGCTGGGGCTCAGCTCACCTTGTGGGGTTCCGGTGCACAATCTGCCCACAACCTTCTTCAAGGGCTCAGTTCCCCATGGATCATAGAAGGAGGGCCACCCGTTCCGATACCCTTCGCCTTTGTGAACGGCATCCTGCAACCTTTCATCCTTTATCTACAAGCTGGGCCGAAATCTCTCGCCCTGGTTTTGCTTCTCCTGCTGCTCCTGATCTTCCACCGCCAGATGAGCAAAATTGGTCTCATAGTATTAACGCTTCTTTTAGCGATGTGGGGGCTCACGGCAGAAGCGGAATTCGTGCTGTTTGCAATCGGCCTCTTTACAGCTTTTATTGTGCTACGCGCTTGGAAGGGGGAACCCGGCTGGCGGTCGGAGCTTCGCACTGGAATGATCGTGTTGGTGATAGCGTCCGCAATAATCATCTTCCAAGGTGGGACGATTACCGAGACTGCAAGGGGCATACTACAGCCAGTCGAAGAAGCTCTTGCAGGGACAGCGGGTCCATCCGTCGGCTTCTCGCTGCGGTTCCCTCCTGCGATTGTATCTGCCCATCTGGGTGAGCTGCGAATCACCAAACCGGGAGAGCTGCTCATTGGACTTATGGAAATTGGCCCTGCCTTACTCTTATTGCCATTGATCGCATGGGCATCCATCCGTTGGGCAAAACGGGGCCGCTTCCTATACCTCACCATTGCCATCAGCACCTTCTTCGGTTTCGTTATACCGCTGTTTCTTCGCTATGAAGTCGATCGAGACATCACACGCTTAACAAATTATGCTTTGATGGGTTGGATACTCTTATCCGTGCCCCTTTTGAACACGTTTTGGCATTTAAAGCGCCCGCATTGGATCCGGGCTGTTATTGCGACGGTGGCAGCGTTTGTTGTTTTCGGAGGTTTGGTCGTCGCGGGATCGCTATTTTCGGCCATTCCAAGAGCCGTGTTTGCTGACGAAATTGAGCCGGTCGATGCTGCCATGACTCGAATTGTGTGGGACGAACTCGAGCCAGGGGCGGAGGTACTTGATTCGCGAAGTTGGCGGGCGGTTCCAATTACCGGACGATTGACGCGATCTGCGGTTGATAGCTACGCCGAGTTAAGTTCATGGGCTGATCTTGTAGCTTTCCCCGATGTTCACCAGGTCTCGGAAGCAGGTTATCGATATATCTACGTTGATGAATTCTGGTGGGATTCCATGCCAGAGGATGCACGGGATTCTTATATGGACTCCTGTGTCAGGATTATTCAAGAATTGCATGACAATGCTGCGAATGGTTCTCGTTGGTTATTTGATATTAACGAGTGTGGATTCGACACAGAATCCTAAACTGAACATTTTATTTGACCCGGTACGTTTGAAATAACTGGCGTCAGGAATATCTTTATTGCACTCTCTCTGGCTATTTAGTCATGCTTGACTGTAAATAGCACAGGGTTATAATTCAACAACTGAATTTTAGAAGGAGAACCATAGTGCAAGCGGAGCGATCGGATCGTGAGTTAGGGTTGCTTACCGAGATCGAACGCGATCCGGATATCACCCAGGCGGGGTTGGCAACTAAACTTGGCGTGGCTGTAGGAACCGTAAATTGGCACCTCAAACGATTGACCGCCAAAGGGTATGTGAAGGTCAAGCGTGCGGAGCGGAAGAAACTGCGCTATATCATCACGCCGGAAGGGCTTGCCCTGCGTGCTCGACTGACGATGGCGTATATCGAGAATTCAATGACACTTTATCGCCAAGTACGAGAAGACGCACAGAGACTATTATCGACTGTCCAGAGGAATAATGTATCCGCTGTGCGAATTGTGGGCGACGGAGATATCGCTGACATATGCCGTTTAACCTGTCTGGAACTGGGCATTCGGGTCGTGGACGTTGAATTAATCGATAATGTGCCCACAATCATGGTCGAAGGTCGAGAGATCAATATTATCGACAACCAAACTGGAGAGATTGGCATACCCCACCCAGGCAGTCAAATAACACAGGAAGTATAAGGAGATGTCTGACAGAGGGTCGGTTGCTGATAATAATCATCGGTGAAGGTTAGCAAAGAAATTTAAAGAAGAGGTCAAGATGGTGGCAAAATCAACGAACTCAGATTTTTGGAAGGACCGCAAAGTGTGTGTCACGGGAGGCGATGGTTTCCTCGGATCCTACGTTCTTGAAAAACTAGCCGAGCGAGGGGCTACCCAGGTCTTCGTGCCCAAGATCGAGGAATACAACATCGTCGAGCCTGAAGCGGTGAAACGATTGCTCGCCGACGCGAATCCAGATTTGATTCTGCATTTGGCTGCAAATGTAGGGGGTATTGGAGCAAACCAGGCACGCCCAGCGGAATTCTTCTACGATAATCTCATGATGGGTGTCCAGTTGATGCATGAGGCCTGGAAAGCTGGCGTCTCAAAATTCGTCGCCATCGGGACCGTGTGCGCCTACCCGAAATTTACGCCGGTGCCTTTCCGGGAGGAAACCCTATGGGATGGATACCCTGAGGAGACCAACGCGCCGTACGGTCTGGCAAAGAAGATGCTCCTGGTCCAATCGCAATCCTACCGTCAACAATATAACTTCAACTCGCTATTTTTGATCCCGGTGAATCTTTACGGTCCTGGGGATAATTTCAATTTGGAGACTTCACATGTCATCCCCGCATTGATCCGCAAATGCTTCGAGGCGCAGGATCGAGGCGATGATGAAATTGTCGTTTGGGGAGATGGGTCGCCTACGCGTGAATTCCTTTACGCCGCGGACGCAGCAGAAGGAATCCTGCTCGCGGCCGAGCGCTATAACGCAAGCGATCCCGTCAACCTTGGGTCGGGTGAAGAGATCAGCATCAAGGACCTGGTGACTAAGATCGTGGAGTTTACAGGGTTTGAAGGACGGCTGGTTTGGGATACCAGCCGCCCCAACGGGCAACCCCGCCGGGGGTTAGACACTTCCAGGGCAAAGGAGCGATTTGGCTTTCAAGCACAAGTCAAGCTTGAGGGTGGTTTGAAAAGTACAGTTGAATGGTACCGTAAGGCGCGAGAGCAAGCCTGAGGTTAAGGGTAAGTTGTGAATCAAACGACACAGTCACTTGAAAAACAAGAGACAGAACAGTTAACAGTCATCCGACCCTCGCGGGGGTGGGCGTGGATCGATCTCCGTGAGCTATGGCGTTACCGTGAGCTCATCTACTTTCTCGTCTGGCGCGATATCAAGGTTCGTTACAAACAAACCTTGCTCGGTGCAGCCTGGGCGATCTTAAAGCCCTTCCTGAGTATGGTCATTTTCACTGTGATTTTTTCCGGCCTGGCGAATTTGGATACGGATGGTGCCCCACCCCCTGTATTCTATTTTTCTGGTCTGCTCCCTTGGATGCTTTTCCAGGACGGCGTTGCCAAAGCAGGGAATAGCCTTGTCACCGGCAGCAGTTTAATAACGAAAGTCTACTTCCCACGTATCGCTATTCCCCTGGCATCTGTCCTGGCTGGCATCGTTGATTTTGCATTGGCCTTTGTTGTACTTATTGGAATGATGATTTATTACGGCGTACGCCCTACGGAAGCGGTTTGGACGTTGCCCTTGTTCATTCTTCTAGCATTGGTGACCGCTCTAGGTGTGGGGCTATGGCTTTCAGCGTTGAATGTGCAATACCGCGATGTGGGGTATGTGACGCCTTTTCTTCTCCAGGCGTGGATGTATGCTTCGCCCGTGGTTTATTCGGCGACATTGATCCCGGAAGGCTGGGCGAGGATCGCCTATGGGCTTAACCCAATGGCGGGTGTGGTTCAGGGGTTTCGATGGGCGATTCTTGGGGTAGGGGAACCGCCTTCAGGTTTAATAATCCTTTCGATCGTGGTGGCGATATCTCTTCTCATTAGCGGGATGCTTTACTTCAAACGGATGGAGCGAACATTCGCCGATGTGGTGTAGCGACTGATGAATGATGCAATAAGGGTTGAGGATCTAGGGAAACGGTATCGAATCGGCGGTATGCCGAGCGGGTATCGAACATTGCGAGATGCTCTGGCGAGCAGCATGCGCAGGTTGAGCCGCCGCGACTCACCACCTTCAACAGATACAATCTGGGCGCTGCGGCACATTAATTTTAATGTGGAACGAGGGCAGGTGCTGGGTATTGTTGGCCGAAATGGCGCCGGAAAGAGCACACTCTTGAAGCTGCTGTCGCGTGTTACGGTTCCGACGGAAGGGAAAGCGGAGATCTATGGGCGCGTCGGATCTCTCTTAGAGGTCGGCACAGGCTTTCATCCCGAACTCACTGGACGGGAGAATATTTATCTCAATGGCGCCATCCTGGGCATGAAGCGCGCCGAGATCGAGCGCAAATTCGATGAAATCGTAGACTTCGCGGAGGTGCGAAAGTTCATCGACACACCCGTGAAACGCTATTCCAGCGGCATGTACCTTCGCCTTGCTTTCGGCGTAGCGGCTCATCTAGAGCCGGAGATCCTCGTCGTTGACGAGGTTCTGGCGGTCGGAGACGCTGAGTTCCAGCGTAAATGCTTGGGCAAGATGAGCGATGTTGCCCATGAGGGGCGGACCGTTCTCTTTGTCAGCCACAATATGTCGGCAATTCTACGCTTGACTGAAGAGACGATTGTGCTGGATAAGGGGCAGATCGTGATGCGGGGGCCCACGCCTGAGGCCGTAGATTTCTACATGACCTCGGAGATGGCGCGTTCGGGCGAGCGTCGGTGGGAAAAAGGCGATGATTACCAAACCAACAACCCGTTTCATCCGCTTGCTATTCGCGTTCTTGATTCTCGAGGCAGAGTAGCAGATCGAGTGCTCTCTTCCGAGGATTTTAGTGTGGAGTTCGAGTATGAACTTCAGGAGGAGTTAACCGGTTTACGGGTGGGGATGTACTTGGCCACGAGCCGAGGTGAGCAGGTTTTCACATCCTTTGATACGGATAATCCAGAGACATACGAACGTCTCACGGACCGACGCAAGGGTCACTATATCAGTAAGTGTCGCATCCCACGGGATCTCCTCAACGGAGGGGTTTTCGTTCTCGGCGTTAATGCCAGCTCATTTCGGATTCGGTCCTACTTCACTGATGAACATGCGCTGACCTTCACCGTCGATCCGACGGGCGCTCCGGGTAGCCAGTGGGCAGAACCTCGGCGCGGACCTGTTCGCCCGGCACTGAACTGGGAAATCACCGAGGTTGTGTGATAACCATGCCATCAACCCGATCTTGGGTCAAAGCGCTAGCTGGTCAGATTCCTATGACGGCAGAGTTGTACCAGAGCCTTTTTGCACGCGAGCGTCTGCCAGCGGACGGTTTTAAATTAAACCGACTCAAGGGACATTTGCCCTCCTGGACTGCGGCTGTTGCCGAGGTTCGAAGGAGCGCCGAGAACGCTGAGCCAAAGCGAGTAGTGGTTTTCGGGTACCTGCATTGGTGGTTGGAGTATTCCACAGCGTTAGCCTTGATGCTTGCGGCGCAGGGTCATGAAGTAACGCTGGCATTCCTGCCGTACCGCCGCTGGACGGATGAAGTCACCGAGTTTGATGTCCGCCGCCAACGCACGTATATCCAGCGCGTTTTAGCGCAAGCGGCTCCGGTGTTGCAATATCAGGATTTGTCGGCAGTGCGCCCCAGAGAGCTTCCAGAAACTTTGGAGCAATCGCTCCGGCAACTATCCTACACGGATGTTCAATATACCTTGCAGCGAGAGGATGTCATCTTGCAGGAGGGTAGTTCCGAGGAAGCTCTTTTTACATTACGGCTTCATCGGAACCGGATTGCGGCTGCAGGGATTTTCGATCTAATCAACAAGGGTTTTTTCAATGCAATCGTGATCCCCAATGGCAGCATTTTAGAGTTCGGCGCGGTTTATCGAACCGCGCGTCATCTGGGTCTGCCATCCATAACCTATGAGTTTGGAGAGCAGAGTGGGCGCATGTGGCTGAGTCAGAACGATGAAGTAATGAGACAGGATACAAATTCGCTCTGGGATGCTAGAGGGTCGATTCCCCTGGCTGATGCCGAGAGAGATGAGCTTCATTCGCTCCTTAAAGCTCGCCGGGGCGGAAAAACGTGGGGGAATTTTGGTCGTCAATGGCAATCAGGGGAGAGCCACGGCGGAACGGGTGTACGACAAGTTTTGGGGCTAGATCCCAATCGGCCAGTCGTTCTGCTGGCGACGAACGTCGTGGGCGACAGTCTGGCGCTGAACCGTCAGATCTTTACCGATGGAATGTCAGATTGGCTTGAGCATACTGTTAAATATTTCGCGGAGCGATCTGATGCGCAGCTCGTTGTCCGTGTCCATCCGGGTGAACTATTGGGTGCAGGGCATCCATCTATCGAAATTGTGCAAGGCAGCCTCCCAGAGATGCCGGAGCATGTCATTGTTGTTCCGCCCGAGTCTGAGATAAACACCTACGATCTGATTGAACTTGCCCACTTGGGTCTTGTCTACACTACAACTACCGGTTTGGAGATGGCATTGAGTGGAGTGCCGGTCATCACCGCAGGTCAAACCCATTATCGCAGCAAGGGTTTCACTGACGATCCTTTGAGCTTGGAGGAATATCTTAACTTGATTGGAAGCCGGCTTGGTGAACCACTTGGACGCCGATTGGAAGAGAACCAGCTAAATCTCGCCTGGCGGTACGCACACCGGTTCTTCTTTGAGTATCCTTTTCGATTCCCCTGGCACTTGTTGCAGTTCTGGGATGATATTGCCTCGCACCCTCTGGAAGAGGTTATCCAATCGACCGGAGTTAAACCGTTTCTGGAAACCCTGAGTGCATTCACAGGTGAACCGATAGACTGGCTGAAACATAGTTTCGAATGAAGATGAGGTGACGTTGGAAAATTCGGAATCTGATATCAAGCAGGGCGTACGGGAGTTCTATGATTCAGTCGGTTGGAAGCAAATCGGCGATGACATCTATCAGAACGCTCGCTATGAAGATCTGCGCCCGGTCTCGCGGGAGTATATCCACCGCTGCCATCTGCGCGTTACACGGCATTTAAGTCGGGAGGGTGAGTACCTCCTCGATGCCGGTTCGGGTCCGATCCAATACCCGGAATACTTGGAGTATTCCTCTGGCTTCCGGTACCGCGTCTGCCTGGATATTTCCATTTTGGCTTTAATGGAGGCAAGAAAACGAATCGGAGACCATGGGTTGGTTGTCGTGGGCGATGTAGCTAATTTACCGTTTAAGCGCAATGCCTTTGATGGGGTGGTCTCCTTGCATACAGTCCATCACTTGCCAGCAGAGGAGCAACGCCAGGCTTTCGAAGAACTATACCGTGTACTCAGCGTTGGCAATCGAGCAGTTGTTATTTACAGTTGGGGAGATCATGCACTACTGGTTCGAATGACCCGGCTCCCCATCCGTCTTGCTTTCGATCTACTAAAACTCTACCGTCGTTTGTTGCGAAAAGGAGATGATGTATCCCTTCCGGATGGAGTCTCGGTAGATACGGAATCGGTCCAATTGTTGCGGGCTTCAGGAACTTTTACTTTCAAGCATGATTACGAGTGGGTAAGTCGAGAATTGAAGGACATTCAGGGGTTACAAGTGGTCGTCTGGAGGAGCGTAAGCACAGCCTTTCTTAGGGCGTTCATCCACAGGATATTTTTAGGTAAGTGGTGGCTCCGGGCGCTATTTTGGGCGGAGGAGAGAGCTCCGCGTTTATTCGGACGGATAGGTCAATATCCCATGATCTTGTTTAAGAAATAAGCGGAAGTTAAAGACAGGTAATCGAGGTGAAACGCATGAACTGGAATGAGAAAGTTGTGCTTATAACCGGCGGTACGGGTTCCTTTGGCCGGAAATTCACCAAGGTTCTGCTCGATGATTACAAACCGGCGAAGCTGATCGTGTTCAGCCGGGATGAACTCAAGCAGTATGAGATGAAGATTGCTGGCTTTGATGAGCCGAACATAAGGTACTTCATCGGCGATGTGCGGGATTTAATGCGTTTGCGACGGGCGATGCAGGGTGTAGACATCGTCGTTCACGCCGCTGCGTTGAAGCAGGTACCGGCCTGCGAATATAACCCCATTGAAGCCATCATGACCAACATCATCGGCGGGCGGAATGTCGTCGAAGCTGCGCTCGATACAGACGTCGAGAAAGTGATGGCACTGAGCACCGACAAAGCTGTAAACCCCATCAATTTGTATGGGGCGACGAAGCTAGCAGCGGAGAAACTTTTCGTCCAATCGAACGCGTACGCAGGGGGGACAGGGACGAGATTTTCATGCGTGCGTTATGGCAACGTCGTCGGCAGCCGTGGTAGCGTCGTCCCGGTCTTTGTAAAGCAGCGGTCGGAGGGGAAGATCACAATCACAGATGAACGAATGACGCGCTTCTGGCTCTCCCTGGAGGAGGGAGTGCGTTTCACAATCCGCTGCATCGAGCAAATGGAGGGTGGGGAAGTATTCGTACCCAAAATCCCTTCAATGCGGGTTGTCGATCTCGCCAATGCCATCGCCCCGGACACTGAGATTGAAGTGATCGGAATCCGACCAGGGGAGAAACTGCACGAAGTATTAGTTTCAGAGGACGAAGCACGACATACTCTTGAATTGGAAGACATGTACGTCGTCGAACCACCGGCAGCGTTATGGTTTGGTCGCGGTTGGCGGGATCGAGGGAAACAATTGCCCGAGGGGTACCGGTATACAAGCGACGGCAACGAGCAATGGCTCGACGAGAGTAAAATCCGCGAGCTCGTTGAACCTTTTGAGAAGCCAACATCGGAGTAACTAAGAAGAAAATGCCCTGTCTATTGATCACAGGCGCGAGCGGTTTGCTTGGAGCCAACCTAGTCCTGGCTGCGCATGAGGAACACGAGGTGATCGCGGTCTACCACCGGCATCCCATCGAACTAGAGGGGGTCCAGTTAGTAACTGCTGACTTATGTCAACCGGGTAAGGCGAAGGATTTGTTCGATCGTTTTCAACCGGATTGGGTGATCCACTGCGCAGCGGATACGTCGATCGATGAGCTTGAGGGTGATCCTGATCGAGCGTTTCAAATGAACCGGGATATGGCGGGTAACGTGGCTAAAGTTGCAAAGGAAACTGGAGCCAG
>Ga0255433_1069_pt1 | contig 9994 bp, 9 predicted proteins | sample ANMaggSSYBR02H12_FD_182672 | JGI IMG/M metagenome (GOLD analysis project Ga0255433, IMG submission 182672) | Sediment cell enrichment communities from methane seep in Santa Monica Basin, California, United Staets - ANME aggregate JGI... | ecosystem: Environmental > Aquatic > Marine > Cold seeps >...
CTCTTCCCCTCTGTCTCTAAAGCACTTAAAAATAAGCAGGAAGAAGCCGCCTATAAAAACCTAAATCAAGCCTTTTGGCTACTTACATTTTTGTTAGGTGCTGCTATGGTTGGAGGTATTTTACTGGCCGAACCCATCGTTTGGTTACTTTTTGAGAGAGGAAAATTCACACAAGTACAAACACTGGAGACAGTAAGCGTACTTCAAATGTATATGATAGGATTGTTGCCCTTTGGACTGGCAAAACTCTTTTCTCTTTTCCTCTATGCTTCACACAGACACTTAAAGGCTGCAAAAATAGCCGTATATTCACTTGTGACTTCTGTCACAGCTTCACTTATACTTATGCATCCTCTTGGAGCTTCTGGGCTTGCATTGGCTGGGAGTATCGGTGGATGGGTGCTGTTTATCTTTACAGTGAAAGAGGTAGGAACAGATAGATTTTTAGACATTATAAAGTCTAAAAGATCATTCTATTTTATAGCGATGATAATAGTTTTTAGTCTATTTATCTATTTTGTAAACAGTGAGATTATAAGATATATCCGATAAAAAAACAAGGGTACCTTTAAAAACCCTATGTACTCATAACTAATTGTATTTTGCCAACTGTTCCCCAAGACAAAGTTCACCACTCATAAAATATCTATCATCTATATGATCAGATCCAAAAAGTTTGACATATTGTTCTTCAGCCTCTTTGATAGAGTTCCGGTATGCTATTTTTCTACCTGCTACAAAACCTACAATCTCATTATTTTCATCAATTTTAGGCTGAACATAAAGAAGTGCCCAATAGAACTTGCCATCTTTCCTCAAACTTTTAACATACCCACGCCATATTTTTTTTGCAGAAATAACCTTCCACATTCCTCTAAAAATACCTTTAGGCATATCAGGATGGCGATTAATACTATGAGGAGAACCTATTAGTTCTTCATTGGAAAAACCTGTCATTTCTCTAAATTTACGATTTGCATACGTGATGATACCATTAGTATCAGTCTCTGTGATCATTATTCCACCATCAAAAGATACTTCTTCATCGACAGAAATACTTTTAAAGATCTTTTCATTTGTAATGGTATTATCAATAATAAATGGATTACACATTTTTTCTTTACCTCCAGATTATTGTATCATCTGTAACTCGGCTATCTTACAACTAAGACCCGTGGCTTTCCGTCCTTACTTCACAGTAAGTTTGGCTTTAAAAATGTAAACTAATAAAATATAATACTTTAAAAATGTCAAAAAAATGTCAAACAATAACACTAACCAAACTTTAGCTATAATCACGACATTAATCATAAAAAGGTCAGCCCACACATGTACATCTATGACAGCGTCAAAAAAACAAAACTTCCTTTTGAACCCATCCGTAACGGTGAAGCGAGTATCTATGTCTGCGGTCCTACTGTTTATGATGATGCCCACTTAGGTCATGCACGAAGCAGCCTTTCTTTTGACCTGCTTTCTCGTACTCTCAAAGCACTTAGCTACAAAGTAACACTGGGAAAGAACTTTACCGATATTGACGATAAGATCATCAAAAAAGTAGAAGCTACAGGTAGATCTATGGAAGAGATCACCTCTTTTTACATAGAGCGATACCTTGAAGAGATGGAAGCTATTGGGGTACAACGTGCAGACATTGAACCAAAAGCCACTGAATCACTCCAAGCTATAGAAAGTATGATACAAAAACTCATCGACAAAGATATCGCTTATGTCATCTCTACGGGTGATGTCTATTTTGATACCAGTAAAGACAGCCATTATGGTGATATTTCCCATCAAGTAGGTGAAGATGATGATAATCAAAGCCGTGTTGAACATACCTCTGAGAAACGTAACCCTAAAGACTTTGCACTTTGGAAAGCCTGTAAAGGTAATGAAGATATCTGTTTTGATACAAGCTTCTCTTCGGGTCGTCCGGGATGGCATATAGAGTGTTCTGCGATGATAGAAAAACACTTTCATGGGAATGATGAGTACAGTATAGACATCCATGGTGGCGGTGCAGACTTACTCTTCCCTCATCATGAGAATGAAGCAGCCCAAAGTCGTTGTGCAACGGGTCATGAACTAGCAAAATACTGGATGCATAACGGTTTTGTACAGATAGATGGAGAGAAGATGAGTAAATCTTTAGATAACAGCTTTTTTCTAAAAGATGCCCTTAAAGTCTATGATGGAGAAGTACTGCGCTACTACCTAAACTCCGTGCATTACAGAAATGACTTCAACTTCAATGAAGAAGATCTCCTTACTGCCAAAAAGAGACTTGATAAGCTCTATAGACTTAAAAAGAGAGTCTTGCCAGGTAAAGGATCTGCTATCAATAAAGAGTTTGAAAAGTCACTTTTAGCTGCCATGTCTGATGATCTCAATATCTCAGTAGCACTCTCTGTCATCGATGATATGCTAGCAAGTACAAATGATACCTTTGATACTGATCCTAAAAATAAAGCACTTAAAAAAGAGACTATTGCCAACATTGAGTTTATAGAGACTCTTCTTGGTTTTGGAGGAAAAGAACCTTTCTTCTACTTCCAAATAGGTGTAGATGAAGCACTGAAAGAGAAGATAGAAACCTTGGTGGCTGAGCGTGTCGAAGCCAAAAAAGCCAAAGACTTTACACGTTCAGATGCGATCCGTGATGAGCTTATAGCCATGGGGATATCCATTATGGATACACCTGATGGTACTATGTGGGAAAAAGCTTAATGGAAAACCTTCTCAAACAGTACCTCCCCTATCTAGTCGGCTATAAAAAACAATTTTTCTTTGCTGTTTTAGGGATGATCGCTGTTGCTGTGGGAACTGCCGGAACAGCGCAACTTATAAAACCTGTACTAGATGATGTCTTTATCAACAAAGACATAGAGATGTTAAAGATTATGCCTTTTCTTCTTATTGGGGTATTTACTTTAAAAGGTATAGGGAAATATATACAAACCTACTATACCTCTTACATTGGTCAGGATGTGGTACGTAAACTCCGCGACAAACTTGTTTTACATCTTACTTACCTGGATATGAATTTCTTCAAAACCATACACTCAGGAGAATTACTCTCACGTGTCACCAATGATATCAGCCGTATCCAAATGGTTGTTGCAAATATCATCCCAGATCTCATCCGCGAGAGTTTAACCATACTTGCACTTACCGGCTACGTCATCTATGAGAGTCCAAAACTTGCCTTGTATTTTCTCATTATCATGCCACTTGCCATTTTCCCACTCACCAGACTTGCTAAAAAAATGCGTAAATACTCAAAACTTTCTCAAGAGAGTACAGCCGATATGACCACCAGACTAGGTGAGATCTTATCAAATATTGAAGTGATAAAATCTAATTCAACACAAAATTATGAGCACCAGCGTTTTGCAAAAGAGAATCAAAATGTCTTTAAATTTCTGATGAAACAGGTCAAAACAAATGCTCTCATCTCACCAATTATGGAGATCCTAGGTTCTGTTGCTATTGGAGTAGTGATCTATATTGGAGGGAAAGAGGTTATTGACGGGCATATGACTGTAGGGGCTTTCTTTGCCTTTGCGACTGCTCTTTTTATGCTCTATACACCTATAAAAAAACTATCAGGATTATATAATCAAGCACAAGATGCTATTACTGCCAATACACGTATGCATGAACTACTGGATATCAACCCCAATATTACATCAGGTACGAAAGAACTCACAGATGCAATTGAAACTATCACTCTAGAAAATATTTCACTCAACTATGAAGAGACACCTGCCTTAAAAGATATCTCTTTAGAAGCAAAAAAAGGAGAGTCTATTGCATTGGTTGGTGACAGTGGTGCAGGTAAAAGTTCATTGGTAAACTTGCTTGTACGTTTTTATGATCCAAACCGTGGTGAAATTCTTATCAATGATACAGATAATAGAGAATTTACGCTTACCTCTTTACACCAAAGAATCGCCTATGTAACACAACGTATTTATATTTTCAATGATACCATTGCTGCAAACGTCGCTTATGGGGAAGAGATAGATGAACAAAAAGTCATAGCTGCATTACATAAATCCTATGCCATGGAGTTTATAGAGAAACTCGAAGATGGTATCCATACTATGTTGTCTGAGAGTGGAGATAACCTTTCAGGAGGACAGAGACAACGTATTGCCTTGGCACGTGCACTCTATAAAGATCCTGATATTCTCATTTTAGATGAAGCAACCTCTGCACTTGATAATAAAAGTGAAGCACTTATACAGAAAGCATTACAAGAACTTAAATCTGAAATGATCACCTTTACAGTAGCCCATAGGCTCAGTACCATAGAACATGCTGATACTATTTTGGTCTTTCAAAATGGAGAGATTATTTGTAAAGGTTCCCATAATGATTTACTTCAACAATGTGAGACTTATCGAAAATTGGCTAAAAACTCTAACTTATAAGAATAAAGCAAGTTATCATACTATATAATATGACAGTATTGAATATATAACTCTAAATTTTTATAAAGGGCCGCAATGTTTCGAACACTTATTGTATCTATACTGTTTTTAACTTCGCTCTTTGGAGAAAGTTCCAAAGATTTTTCTTTTATGGGATTGTCTGTTGCAACACAAAACATCAACATAGATCCGGGAGAATCATCATGGGAAAGTGGTTTTGCCTTCAAATACGGCCAACAATCACTTGATTGGAGAACGACCTTCAATCTAGACTATACTACAGGTTCATATTACGGCGCTTTTGTAGAAATAGACAAAATACTTTTAGATGATATGTTCGGCACAGCAAAACTTAGACCTTATTTGGGTGGAGTAGCCGGATATATGAAAGTTGACAAGGACGAACTCAATATAGCATTAGAAGATAGCGAACTGTTTGAGGAAACGAATGGCTTTTATTTTGGTGGGAACTTTGGATTTATCATTTATGCAACAGATAATATCGATCTTGACCTAAGTTACCACTACTATAAAGTTCAAAACCTCGATTACATGGATGACCTTCACGGTGCATCTCTTGGTGCACACTACTTCTTTTAAAATACTTAGCTATAATGTCTACAATTTATTACGGAGATTATAGTGTCACTTTTTTCTTATCAAAACCTCAAAAAAATACTTTTCAAGCTTGACCCGGAGACAGCACACAGTGTTGCAGGGTTTGGACTTAGAACAATATCACATTGTCCTATGCTGCAACGTTATGTCAAAGACCAGAACTTTGTCACACACCCTATGCTTCAACAAGAGATTTTTGGACGTACTTTTCAAAATCCTGTAGGTCTAGGTGCAGGCTTTGATAAAGATGGTCAGTACATCACAGCCATGCCAACCATGGGCTTTGGCTTTACAGAGATAGGTACTGTTACACCTCTGCCACAAGATGGTAATCCTAAACCAAGACTCTTTAGACTCATCGAAGATCAATCCATCCAAAATGCCATGGGTTTCAACAATAAAGGCAGCGATTATATGCTGCAACGTCTTGAAAAACTTTACTTTTTTGACTACCCTCTGGGTATTAACATCGGTAAAAACAAAGTGACCCCTGAAGATGAAGCACTCAAAGACTATGAGATACTTTTCAAATCTTTTAAAGATCATGGTGACTACATTGTCATCAATATCTCTTCACCTAACACACCAGGGCTACGTGACCTGCAAAATGAGAACTTCATTAAAGCTATTTTTGAAATGGCAAAAGAGATCACCACACAACCTGTCTTACTTAAGATCGCACCCGATATGGAAGCAGAAGATGCTATAGCACTTTGCAAAACCGCTGTAGAAGCCGGCGCAGCAGGTATCATCGCTACCAATACGACTATAGACTACTCTCTTACCTCTCATGCAAAAGACTTTGGTGGTATCTCAGGTGCTTTACTTACAGAAAAATCTTACCAACTCTTTAAAGCTGTGGCAAAAGAGCTTTATGGGAAAACACTTCTTATTTCAGTGGGTGGTATAGACTCTGCCGAAGAAGCATATAAACGTATCAAGGCAGGTGCTTCTTTGGTGCAAGTTTACAGTATGCTGGTCTATAGAGGTCCTGCACTTATCAAAGAGATCAATGAGGGAATCATTGAACTGTTAAAGAATGATGGCTATAATCACATTTCTGAAGCTATTGGTGCTGATTGGAAATAGTCTTGTAGGGTCGGTTTACCGACCATTATGACAATAACAGATACAGTGGTCGGTAAACCGACCCTACGGAGAAAAATAGAATGAATTTCAAAAAAAATATCATGAGGTCTATCTTCGGATTGATCGTACTTTCAGGAGCATTAATGGCCAATTCATTGCCACAACATTTTACAAAAATATTAGACAACGGGATGCAGATCGTTGTCATTCCTATGGATAATGATTCAGGTGTAATCACTACGGATATTTACTATAAAGTAGGCAGCCGAAATGAAGTCATGGGAAAAAGTGGTATGGCACACATGCTTGAGCACTTAAGTTTTAAATCAACCGAGAAACTTAAAGAAGGTGAATTTGACACTATTGTCAAAGGCAGAGGTGGCGTAAACAATGCTTCAACAGGCTTTGACCAGACACACTACTATATTAAAACTGCCAGTAAAAACCTGGCACTAAGCCTTGACTTATTTTCTGAACTGATGCATAATCTAAAACTCACAGACGAAGAGTTCCAGAAAGAACGTGATGTTGTTGCAGAAGAGAGACGCTTGCGTACAGATAATAACCCTATGGGATACCTTTACTTTCGTGTATTCAATACACATTTCACCTACCACCCTTACCACTGGCTTCCTATAGGATTCATGGAAGATATTCTCTCCTGGAAGATAGAAGATATTAGGGATTTTTATAAACGTTATTATCAACCTAACAATGCTATCTTAGTGGTTGCTGGTGATATAAAGCCTGAAGAGGTATTTATGGAAGCCGGGAAATATTTTGGAAATATCAAAAATGAACATGAGATCCCAAAGGTGACAGCAGTAGAACCTAAAGTAGATGGTGCCAAAAGAGCCATCTTACATAAAGAGAGTAACCAGGTCGATACCTTAGCCATCACTTATGCTATCCCTAACTATGAGCATGAAGACCAGGTAGCACTCTCTGCGATCAGCCATATTTTAAGTTCCGGTAAAAGTTCCCGTTTTGAAAAAACACTGGTAAATGATAAACAACTTGTCAACCAGATCTATGGCTACAATATGGAATTAGCCGATCCGGGTGTCTTTCTTGTTATGGCAATGGTCACTCCCGGTGCATCTCTAGATGACGTAGAAAAAGAAATACTCGTTGAACTTGAAAAACTTAAAAATGGCGATGTTACACAAGCTGAACTTGATAAAGTCAAGATCAACACAAAAGCAGAGTTCATCTACTCTTTAGAGAGTTCATCTTCAGTTGCAGGACTCTATGGAGAGTACTATGTTAAAGGAAATATAAAACCTTTACTTGAATATGAAGAGAAATTAGATAAAATTACACTCAAAGATATTAGCGATATAGCTAAAAAATATTTTGATCACAACTTTTCAACCACTGTGATCCTTAAAAAGAATAACTAAGAGGAAGACGTAAATGAGTAACTACATTACAGGTGCAACAACTGCACTGATCACACCATTTAAAAATGGTACACTGGATGAACCAACTTTTGCAAAACTCATCCAGAGACAGATCGATAATGGTATCGATGCTGTATGTCCTGTCGGAACAACCGGAGAGAGTGCAACATTGAGTCACAATGAGCATAAAAGATGTATCGAGATAGCAGTAGAAGTATGTAAAGGCACTACAACTAAAGTACTTGCCGGTGCAGGAAGTAACGCAACTCATGAAGCTATAGACATCGCTAAACATGCAGAAGAGTGTGGTGTTGATGCTATTTTCTCAGTGAGCCCTTACTATAACAAACCAAGCCAGGAAGGTCTTTATCAGCACTATAAAGCTATTGCTTCTGCAGTAAAAGTACCTTTTATGCTTTACAATGTACCAGGACGTACTGGTGTTGACATTTTACCGGACACAGTCAAAAGACTTTTTGATGATGTAGAAAACATTATGGGGATCAAAGAAGCAACTGGTTCTATAGAAAGAACGGTTGAGCTTTTAGCTAAAGTACCTGATCTTTATGTATTCTCTGGTGATGATGCTATTGATTTTCCTATTTTGGCAAGTGGAGGAAAAGGGATCACTTCTGTAACCTCTAACCTCTTACCAGATATGAAAGCAGAGCTTGCTCACGCAGCCCTTAAAGGTGACTTTAAAACAGCTAAAGCTATCAATGATGAACTCTTTGCTATTAATAAAGTACTTTTCTGTGAAAGTAATCCTATACCTATCAAAGCAGCGATGTATATTGCCGGATTGACAGATACATTGGAATATAGATTGCCTCTTGTAGCACCAAGCAGTGAAAATATGAAGAAAATTGAAGAAGTAATGAAAAAATATAAAATAGTAGGAGCGTAAACTATGTCTAACATCAAGGGTAAAACTGTAGTTATTACAGGTGCAACAAAAGGTATTGGTAAAGCTGTTGCTGAAAAATTTGCATCAAACGGTGTAAATGTTGCTTTTACATACAACTCTAACAAAGAAGCAGCAGATGAAATTGCAGCTGACTTAACAGAAAAATATGGCATTAAAGCAAAAGCTTATCCTCTTAATATTTTAGAATTGGATGAATTCAAACCTCTATTTTTAGCTATAGATGAAGATTTTGACAGAGTTGACTTCTTTGTCTCAAATGCAATGATCTATGGTCGTCCTGTAGTTGGTGGTTATGGTAAGTTCATGAAACTCAGACCAGCAAAAGGACTGCAAAACATATATACTGCAACAGTGGGTGCTTTTGTGCGTGGTTCACAAGAAGCGGCTGTTCGTATGGAAAAAGTCGGTGGTGGAGCTATAGTTACACTAAGTTCAACAGGAAACCTGATCTATATCGATAACTATGCAGGTCACGGTACAAACAAAGCAGCAGTAGAGGCTATGAGCCGTTACGCAGCAGTTGAGCTAGGAGAAATGGGTATTCGTGTAAATGCCGTCTCTGGTGGTCCTATCGATACGGATGCACTTAAAGCATTTACAAACTACGAAGAAGTAAAAGCTGAAACTATTAAACGTTCAGCAGTTAGCAGAATGGGGAGTCCAGAAGATCTTGCCAGTTCAGTCTATTTCCTCTGTACCGACGATGCAAGCTGGATCACTGGTCAAACACTTGTAGTTGATGGTGGAACGACGTTCAGATAAGTGTGCTAAGTGTATTCTCATTCCTACGGTTCCCGTAGGAATGCATATATAAATTTAATAAACAAAATAACTTTTTAAGTATTACGAACTGATGTATGCATTACCACGGACACCGTGGTAACGAGTAGAAACAATAATAACAAGAAGGAGTGAAAGATGCATAAATCACAAATATTCAACATCCCTAATATTTTAGCATTTATTCGTTTTCTTCTTGCTCCCGTTATGTTTCTTTTTTTAGTCAATCAAGATGCCTCTATCTTTGAAGGCATACATACATCATGGTTAAACTATATTGCAGCCTTTATTTTTGTACTTGCTTCTGCTACTGATTTTTTTGATGGTTATATTGCAAGAACTTTTGATCAGGTAACCGTATTGGGTTCCATACTTGACCCTCTCGCAGACAAAATGCTTACTCTCGCAGGGTTTTTAGGACTTATGGTCCTTGGGTCTGCTTCACCTTGGGCGATCTTTCTTATTATTACCCGTGAACTCTTTATCACAGGACTTCGTGTTTCAGCCGTTAGTCAAGGACTTGATATCGCAGCATCATGGATGGGTAAAGTAAAAACTGTTGTACAAATGATAGCCATAGGTTTTTTACTTATGCATTGGCCTGGTGGAGACATCCTCCTATGGATAGCTGTTGTTCTTACTCTTTATTCTGGATATGAGTATGTCAGAGACTTCTTTAAAAACACTCAACTATAATTAAACCCGGATTATGCAATAGAAATCGAAAACTAGCATGT
>Ga0255433_1070_pt1 | contig 9976 bp, 7 predicted proteins | sample ANMaggSSYBR02H12_FD_182672 | JGI IMG/M metagenome (GOLD analysis project Ga0255433, IMG submission 182672) | Sediment cell enrichment communities from methane seep in Santa Monica Basin, California, United Staets - ANME aggregate JGI... | ecosystem: Environmental > Aquatic > Marine > Cold seeps >...
AGACCTAAAAAACTAAAGAAACCGACTACATCTGTGACGGTCGTCAAAATAACAGTACTTCCTATGGCAGGGTCAATATCCATTCTTTTCAGCAAGAGAGGTACCATTGAACCAATAAACCCGGCCATAAAGAGGTTGATGATCATGGAAAGTCCTATGACAATACCCAACATCCCTTTATCAAACCAGAGGGAAGCTATAATACCCATGATTATAGCGAAAACCAGACCATTTGCAAGAGAGAGTATGACTTCTTTTTTAATGGTACGGTAAGCATCATGTTTTGCAATGTCACCAAGGGCAAGTTGACGTACAACAACTGTCAGACTCTGCGTCCCTGCATTACCTCCCATAGAAGCCACTATAGGCATTAAAATAGCCAAGGCAACAATACTCTGCAACGTCTCCTCAAAAAACCCTATGACTAGCGATGCTGCTATAGCTGTTATAAGATTTATACCCAACCATACAGCTCTTGATTTACCTGCGTTGAAAATACCTTCATCATCTTCCGCATCATCATTTACTCCAGCAAGGTGGTACATCTGGTCAGTTGCCTGTTCATTGATAATATCATAAATATCATCGGAAGTGATTCGACCAAGCAATGCTCCGTTATAATCGACAATAGGCATGGAAGAGAGATCATACTCTTGAAATTTCTGTACTATATCCTGAATATCATCATGATTGTTACCTCTTACAGTTTTATATTTTTCAGGATTCTCTTCAATATTCTCTTGCAATGTTTTATCAAAATCAAATACAAGCAAGTTGTCTAAACCAATTCCGTAACGTAAAATATTTTTCTCATCTGTCACAAAAAGATAAGTTACATTTTCAAGTTCATCCTGTTTTCTGAGCTTTGCGAACTCCTTAATGACATCATGAACCGTATGCTGCAAATTTGCTGCGTAAACCTCCGTTTGCATATAGGCACCCGCTTCATCTTCATCATACTGTTTAAGATGTAAGATATCTGCCTGATCATCCTTATGGAGTTGTTCAAAAACTTCTTTTGCAATGCTATGGTCAACTTCTTCAAGTTCCTGCATAAAGTCTGTCTGGTCATCTGATTCCAGTTCAGCTACAGAGTTGGCTAACTCTTTAGGTGTAAAAGACTCAACAACATCTTCAAAGTATCTATCAGGAAGTTCAAGAGCAACATCAGCAATGAGTTCTTTAGGAATAAACTGTACTGCTTCATCAAAACTTTTTTCATCCATATCTTTAAGAAGATTGGCTATCTCAGAGGGATGCAATTCATCATTTGGATGTGCATTTAAATATTGTGTGAGTTTATCCATATGATGCCCCTTTTAAAGATAGTTATATGATGAAATTATACTTTATTAAATTGAATACTGCGTGAAGATGTCTGTTTTGGAGAGAAGAGGGTATAAAATATAATGTAAGATGAGAAAATCATCTTACATGATTACTAAGCCTCGATATCACACTTTTTAGTGATAATGCAAAGTGGACAGAAGTTTGAAAGTCCTGCGATAAGCGGGATAACACCTAAATAGAACCAGTTAATTCCTGTATATACTCCTGCACCAATGAGTGCAAGTCCAAGGACAATTCTGATCGGTCTACATACTGCTCTAATTTTATTTACATCCATAGTTAATTCCTTAATCTTTTATATTATGAAACTATACTATATATTTCTTAGAATTAAATAAGAGATAATGACTCCTATTAAAACAGGAGTCATAAAATGAAGTATTTTACTAGAGTTGCGGACCTGCTGATGCATAGTCAAATTCACCACCGTTACCATCATAACGATGGAAATTCTCAATGAACATACCTGCAAGTTTGTCACGTTGTGTATCAAAAGCTTCTTTATCAGACCATGAATTACGTGGGTTAAGCAGGTTTGGATCTATATTACCAAGCGTTTTTGGTACTTTCAGACGGAACGTTATCGTGGTGTTGAATTCACACTCATTGATACTACCATCAAGAATAGCATCAATACATGCTCTGGTATCTTTAATACTCATACGCTTGCCCGTACCATAAGGTCCACCGGTCCAGCCAGTGTTTACAAGATACACATGTACACCATGTTCATCGATCTTCTTACCAAGAAGCTTTGCATACTCAGTTGGGTGCAGTGGTAAAAATGCTTCACCGAAACATGCTGAGAATGTAGCTACCGGCTCAGTGATACCTCTCTCTGTTCCTGCTACTTTCGCAGTATACCCAGAAAGGAAATAGTACATTGCCTGCTCTTTACTAAGCTTACTTACCGGAGGAAGTACCCCAAATGCATCTGCCGTAAGGAAAATAATATTATTTGGGTGTCCTGCTTGCAAGTCCTCTTTATGGTTCACAATGTGTTCAATAGGATATGAAACTCTTGTATTCTCTGTTTTTGAACCATCCGTGTAATCGACTTTACCATTTTCATCAGATACAACATTTTCTAAAAGTGCATCTTTTACAATGGCACCAAAAATTTCCGGCTCTGATTTTGCATCTAAGTTGATCACTTTTGCGTAACATCCGCCTTCAAAGTTAAAGACACCATGCTCATCCCAACCATGCTCATCATCACCGATAAGTGCTCTGTGAGGATCTGTAGAAAGTGTTGTTTTACCTGTGCCTGAAAGTCCAAAGAAAAGACATACATCTTCATCTTTACCCACATTCGCTGAACAGTGCATAGAGAGTTTACCTTCAAGCGGTAACCAGTAGTTCATCATAGAGAAGATACCCTTCTTCATTTCACCACCATACCATGTACCACCAATGATAGCAATATTATCTTCTACATTAAATACAACATAAACATCAGAATTTATGCCATGTTCTTTGTATTTAGCATCTACTGTCTTACATGCATTATATACCGTAAAGTCTGGTTCAAAGTTTTCTAACTCTTCCTCTGTAGGACGAATGAACATATTTTTCACAAAGTGTGCCTGCCATGCTACTTCAGTAATAAAACGTACTGATCTTTTACTTGCAGCACTTGCTCCTGCAAAAACATCAGTAACATAAATGTTTTTACCGGAAAGCTGTGTCAAAGTAATATCTAAAAGTTCTTCATATATCTTTTTATCTATCTTGGCATTTACATCACCCCAAGCAATATTCTTATTTGATGGTGCCTGATCTACAAAGTATTTATCTTTAGGACTACGACCTGTGAAGATACCTGTATCACACATTGCTGTACCTGATGTAGAGATCTTACACTCTCCATGATTAACTTCATGGGCTTGTAGTTCATCATAACTTAAATTGTAATAGACATCACCAATATCTTTTAATCCTAGTTTATCAAGTCCGTTGGGCATTTTAGTACTCATCTAAGTATCCTATTTTTTATTTAAATATTGATAGCAACACACCTGCTGCTACAGCTGAACCGATAACACCAGCAACGTTTGGACCCATTGCATGCATGAGCAGAACATTACCCGGTTTCTCTTCAGAACCTACTTTACTTACAACTCTCGCTGACATTGGTACCGCAGAAACCCCTGCTGCACCAATAAGTGGATTGATAGGGTCATCTGAAAACCTGTTCATAAGTTTTGCCATAAGTACACCCACTGCTGTACCTGCGGAGAATGCAAGTAGACCAATGATCATGATTCCCATAGTCTCAACTACAAGGAATTTATCTGCTGCCAATTTTGAACCAACACCCAATCCAAGGAAGATCGTTACAATGTTGATCAATGAATTTTGCATCGTATCACTTAGTCTGTCTACAACACCTGACTCTTTAGCAAAGTTACCAAACGCAAACGCACCGATAAGCGGTGTTGACTCCGGCAGGATCAAGATAGAAAGTACTAAAACAACAATAGGAAAAACAAGGTTTTCAAGTCTGTGTACTTTTCTACTTGTTTTCATCACGATCTGACGCTCTTCTTTATTGGTTAAAAGTCTCATTATCGGAGGCTGAATAACAGGTACAAGTGCCATGTATGAATAGGCAGCAACTGCAATCGCCCCTAGCATATCCGGTGCAAGTCTGTTCGCAATAAAGATAGATGTCGGACCATCCGCACCACCAATAATACTGATCGCAGATGCATCTTTCAGACTAAATCCGATAGCAACAGCCCCGATAAGTGAACCAAAGATACCAAACTGTGCTGCTCCACCAAGAATAGCAGTCTTAGGGTTTGCCAAAAGCGGACCAAAGTCTGTCATCGCACCTACACCCATAAAGATAAGTAGAGGAAAGAACTCATTGGCTATACCCATGTTATAGATGATACCCAACATACCATGCTCCCCACCTATACCTGCAAGCGGAATGTTGGCCAGAAGACCACCAAAGGCTATAGGTATCAACAACAACGGTTCAAAGTTCTTTGCAATCGCTAAATAGAAGAGGATAAATACAATAATAATCATAATAATACGACCCAAAGAAGACTCAAACCAAGTCATCTCCCTCTCGTACTTGGCACCTTTAGGCTCAGAGGTTTTTTCACCATCATTAACATCAAGGATAGCCTTAATACCGGTTGTTTCCCAAAAACTACCCATCAGTTCGCCAATATTTTTAGGAACGTACTCTTTTTCTTTTACACTCTCTTGTGTAGCTGCTCCTGCATCAGGAGAAGACGCAGTAGCCATAGATGTAAATGCAACCATGGCAAACAGCAAAGAGAGAAGAATCTGTTTGAAATTCATTTCTACTCCATTGTGGCAAGAAGTTGTGCGTCAGCGACTGTGTCGTTGACATTGACATTGATAGAAGCGATCTTTCCTGCTTTAGGTGCAGTAATGTCTATCTCCATTTTCATCGCTTCGAGGATCATGATAACATCACCCTCTGCTACAATGTCACCTGGATTTTTAATGATCTTCCATACGTTACCCGGTGTTTGAGAATGTACTTCTATACTTCCTGCTCCACCCGTAGTTGGTGCTGCTGCTGCTGGAGCAGCTGTTGTTGCTGCTGCAGGTGCGATTTGGATATCACCTTCACCCTCTGCAACTTGTACACTATATTGTTTACCATCTACTACTACTGTATAATTTCCTGCCATTTCTGCTTCTCCACTGTTGTTATTTTTACCTTTTCTTATCATGAGAGGACCTTCACCCTTCAAGAACGCAATACCTTTTTGATCACATGCACCTGCTATAAAGATGTTTTCATCTGTCGTTTCCAGACCTTCATCTTCAAGTACTTTAGTCCAATGAGCGATAGATTTGTTTTCATCTCTATCTGAGATATCTAAAGGATTTTCTGTTGTTGGTTCAAGGTTAAGTTTCTCAGATGCAAGCTTGATGATCTCATCATCTGCTTTTACTGGTGTCTTACCAAAGTAACCAAGTACCATACGTCCGTATCCCGGAGCGATCTGCTTCCATGGTCCGAACATTACGTTTGCATACGCTTGTTGCCAGTAGAACTGACTTACAGGTGTAACTGATGTACCATATCCACCACGTTCAACCACTTCTTTCATCGCTGCGATCACGGAATCAAACTTTTCAAGATCACCAGAATCTCTCATCATTTGCGTATTGGCAGTTAAAGCTCCACCAGGCATCGGTGAGAATGGAATTAGAGGTGAAACCTGAGTTGCTTCAGGCGGGATCATATACTCAGAGAGACACTCTTTGAGTCTCTCTTCATACTTAAGTATTTTGTCCAGTTTCAAATCACCAAGGTTATAATTTGTTCCTTTAGTTGCATGCAGCATCGTAAGGATATCCGGCTGAGATGTTCCACCACTTACCGGAGAAGCAGCCATATCTATACCATTTGCCCCAGCTTCAAGCGCTGCAAGATAAGATGCTACAGAGACACCTGCTGTTTCATGTGTGTGAAGTCTAAGATGAACGCTGTCGCCAAGAAGTTTTCTAGCCATTGCGATCGTCTCATACACTTTATGAGGATTCGCTGTTCCGGATGCATCTTTAAAACAAACACTGTCATAAGAGATACCAGAGTCTAAAATATTTCTAAGTGTTTTTTCATAGAAAGCAACATCATGTGCGCCTTTACACCCTGGAGGTAAGTCCATCATAGTTACAACAACTTCATGGTTCAAACCATGTTTTTTGATCATTTCTGCAGAAAACGCAAGGTTATTCACATCGTTAAGTGCATCAAAGTTTCTTACGGTTGTAGTACCGTGTTTTTTAAACATTTTTGCAAAAAGATCGATCATTTCACGGCTACCCGTGTCAAGCATCACTGTATTAATACCACGTGAGAGTACCTGCAAGTTAGCATCAGGACCAACGATCTCTCTAAAACCATCCATCATTTCAAATGCATTCTCTTGAAGATAGAAGTAGAGTGATTGAAATCTTGCTCCCCCTCCAAATTCAAAGTGCGTGATCCCCGCTTGCTTCGCTGCTTCTACCGCAGGAAAGAAGTCGTCCATAAGAACACGACCACCAAAGACAGATTGAAATCCATCTCTAAAAGTTGTGTCCATTACATCGATATATTTTTTAGCCATTTACGATACCTTCTTTATGATTAATATTTTTTGCGAAATTCTGTTACCGCTGCAATGATCGCTGCGATACGCTGTGACTCATCAGACTCACCCGAAGAAGTGGGTGCCTTTGGTGTCTCTTCAGGAAAGTATTTATTAATGATCTTTGCCTGTAGTTTTACGACCTGTACAAGTATAAGAAGGAATGCAAAAACAACTGTCATCCCCAAAATCATAAACTTGAAACTTTCACCTATTAAGTTAACATCTTCCATATAGCCTCACTTTAGAAATTGTTTTATATTCAAATTTTAAAACAGTTTTGCTTGTTTCAAGTTAAAAAAAAGCAATTATCTTCGTTTTTTTCTGCGATTGTTATTTCGCGTAGCTTTTTGCTCACCTATATAGCCCTGCATCATCTCATCTACTGTATTTTGGTCAAAACCTATTTGTGAACCAACATTATGTTGTTCTCTCTCTATAAAACAAGATACCAGCTTCTCTAAAAGTAATTCTCTATCCATATCACCCATATGTGCTATCAATGCACTCGCGTCATTATGTATATGCATATCTCTAATTTGATCAGCCAGATATTCACGACTGGATTCATCTATACCTTCTCCACCCTGGATAGTAGCAAGACGCATATCTGCTCCTACCTCTTTTTGGATACGCTGCAGCTCTCTAAACTCTTCGGTAGTTACCAAAGTAATAGCCTGACCACTCTTACCTGCACGTCCTGTACGTCCTATACGGTGTACATAACTCTGCGGATCAAAAGGAATATGGTAGTTGAAAACATGCGTTACATCTTTCACATCAAGTCCACGTGCTGCTACATCTGTAGCAACCATGATCTTAGTCTCTCCTCTTCTATAGGCCTTGATCACTATCTCTCTATCCATCTGTTCCAAGTCACCGTGTAAACCACTAGCGTTAAAGCCTAACGCTAGTAAATGCTCAGCCAGCCTGTCCACTTCTCTTTTCATACGACAGAAGATGATACACTTATTGGTCTTTTCTGTTTCAAGAAGTTTTACGATAGCCTCATCTCTTTGACTTTCATTGATCACATAATAACGTTGATCGATAATATTGTTCGTTGTTTCTTCATCCCCTACTACGGAAATGAACTCTGGTCTATAAAGAATATTATTTGCAAGCTCTTTAATAGGCTCAGGCATTGTTGCTGAGAAAAGCAGTGTTTGTCTATTTTGAGGAATGTATTCAAAGATCTCTTTGATCTCTTCTAAAAATCCCATATCAAGCATCTCATCTGCTTCATCAAGAACTACTATCTCCGGGTTAAAAACATCAATTTTACCTTTTTTGTAAAGATCTTTAAGTCTTCCCGGTGTTGCTACAACGATCTGTACACCTTTGTGGATAAGTGCGATCTGACGACCATACCCTACACCACCATATACAGTAAGTGTTCTAATACCTGCAAAACGTCCAAGATGATACAGTTCATCTGCTACTTGTGTTGCAAGCTCTCTTGTAGGCGTGATGACCAAAGCTCTCTCTATCTCACCTTTAGCCAGTTTGTCCATCATAGGAAGACCAAAAGCTGCTGTTTTACCTGTACCCGTATGAGCTTGTCCTACCATATCACTGCCATTTGTAATGATAGGAATTGCCATCTCTTGTATAGGACTTGGCTCTCTAAAGCCTGCTATTTTCACACCTTTAAATAGATCAGGGTGAAAATCAAATTCACTAAATTTCATAATGTTTACCTTTAAAATACGAAGCTACCCTCGTTCATGTCCAAAAAATCTTTTTGAACTTAATAAAACTCCTCGTAAGAAGTTCTATAAATTCAAACTTTGCCTGAGCCTGTCAAAGCTATATCACCATCAATAAAATAATCCCAAAGACAATACGATAAATACCAAACACCACAAAAGTAAATCTCTGAATAAATGCAAGAAAAAGTTTGATCGTCAAGTATGCTACAACAAATGCTGTCACAAAACCTATAATAAATGCTCCCCAGTTTGCATCTGCAAAATCTTGATAGTGCTTAAGCAAGTCATACCCGGTTACTGCTGCCATTACAGGTATTGCAAGCAAAAATGAAAACTCTGTAGAGGTTTTTCTGTCTAAATGAGCTAAAAGCCCACCAATGATAGTGGCACCTGCTCTGCTTGTCCCAGGAACTAGTGAGAATACTTGTGCTACTCCTACCCAAAGTGCTTGTGTGTAACTTACCTTTTCAACATCATTGACATGAAACTCTTTCTCTACATAAAAATACTCCACAACAAGGAAAACAATTCCACCGATGATGAACATCCAAGCTACTGTTTCAACATTAAAGAGTGTTTTGATCTGATCTTTGAAAATAAAACCTACAATAGCAAGCGGTAAAAAGGCAACAAAAAGTTTGATCCAAAGATCTACTTTTTTGAAAGTGATTTTTTCTTTATAGATGAGCATTACAGCAAGTATGGCTGCAAACTGAATGATGACTTGATAAGCCTTGGTAAGTGCATTTTCTGAAATACCTAAAAATTTACTGGCAACGATCATATGCCCTGTTGAAGAGATAGGCAAAAACTCTGTAAAACCTTCGATAATTCCGATGATTATCGCTTGAAAAATATCCAAATATCTATCCTTAAATGACGGAACCAAGGTTCCTATGCTTTATATCATACTGCTAAAATAGCTTTCATCTTTTGTCAGTAACTCTTGCGGAGTTCCACTATCAACTACTTTTCCATCTTCTAATACATAGATGAACTCAGCACTTTTGATCGTGCTGATCCTATGTGCGATGGTGATGACTGTTTTATCTTTCAAGAAGCTTTGAAGTGCTTCAAAAAGTTTTGCTTCTGTATGAACATCCAATGCCGAAGTAGACTCATCAAAGATGACTACCTTCGGGTTAGAAAGTACCATCCTTGCTATGGCTACTCTTTGTCGTTGTCCACCACTCAACTTGATACCGTCTTTTCCAACAAGGGTATCAAGACCTTCATCTAAACGTTCTATGACATCACTCAGTTGTGCGATCTCTAATGCATTTTGCACCATTGCATCACTATACTCTTTGCCAAGCGTTAGATTAAACAACATTGTATCATTAAAGAGTTTAGGATGTTGCAATATGAGATGAATATTTTCTCTTATCGTTGAGAGTTTCAGTGCTTTGTTGGAAACTCCTTCATAAAGTATCTCCCCTTCATCAAAAGGATAAAAGCCCACAAGAATATTTGCCAAAGTAGTCTTTCCACTTCCGCTGGCTCCGACTATAGCTACTTTACAGCCTCTTTCTATATACATATTAATATTTTCTAATATAGGTTTATCTTTTAAATAGCTGAAGGATAGTTCATTTACTTTTATATCTATCGCTTTTGAAGTTTCAAACGGATTGATCGTTTGCTCTACTAAAGGCTCTTGCTCCATCTCATAGATGCTGTTAATACGTTTACACGCTGCTTTGGCTGTAGCCAGAACATACTGAAAGTTAATGATGTCTTGCGTTGGGGAAACCATGACCCAAAGGTAAGAGAAGATAGCAA
>Ga0255433_1071_pt1 | contig 9882 bp, 11 predicted proteins | sample ANMaggSSYBR02H12_FD_182672 | JGI IMG/M metagenome (GOLD analysis project Ga0255433, IMG submission 182672) | Sediment cell enrichment communities from methane seep in Santa Monica Basin, California, United Staets - ANME aggregate JGI... | ecosystem: Environmental > Aquatic > Marine > Cold seeps >...
TTGGTTCAAAAGTAATGGATAGTAAAAAGATTTCAGACCACAATCAAAGTAAAAGGAAGTCAAATAAAAATGAGTAATCTTACAACAGAAGAAAAAGAGATCATCTTAGGAAGCATCAGAGACATCCCGGACTTCCCAAAACCAGGCATCATCTTCAAAGATATCACAACCATGCTAAACAATCCTCAAGCATTCAATACACTCATGGATCATTTAACCAATCGTTATTTAGGGTATGAACTGGATTATATTGCAGGAATAGATGCAAGAGGTTTCATCTTTGGTGCTGCACTTGCAGACAGACTTGGTGTGGGCTTCGTACCCGTACGAAAAAAAGGTAAGCTCCCCTACACTACAGTAGCTGAGAAGTATAGCTTAGAGTACGGTTTTGATGAAGTTGAGATACATATCGATGCTTTTGGTGAAAATGGATGTTGTCAAGTAGATTCACCATCAAAAGTCCTACTCATAGATGACCTCATAGCCACAGGAGGTACAGCCAAAGCCGCTGCAAGCCTCATAGATAAAGTGGGTGCCCATTGTGTTGAAGTATGTTTCATCATGGAACTTGCGAAAGGAAGCCCAGGCGTCCTTCATGGACAGCTTAGCTACCTCCTTCAGGATGAAGATGGACAGGTACAGGAAGCGCACTCTATCTCAGCAGGACTTGACTACCCGGGCATTGGACCTGAGCACTCATTTTTAAAAGAGGAAAATATCGCTACGTATGATTACATTACTGATGATGAGGCGATAGATGCCTTCGTATGGCTCTCACAAGCTGAGGGTATCATCCCTGCATTTGAGAGTTCTCATGCCATTGCATACCTCAAAAAGATGAAACCAGAAGATGTTAAAGGAAAAACGATCCTAGTCAACCTATCTGGACGTGGCGATAAAGACATGATACAGGCACAAGATATCTTAAAAGAACAGTTTAACTAATAATCCATTAAACTTCATTCCATTTCAAGAAAGATGAAATGAGGTTTGGTATAATCAAAACAAATAGACAAGGATAAATTATGAATTTCAATATTACGACAGACACTATAACCGAGATCAAAAGCGATCTCGAGATCATCATCGTTATCGATAAAGACTTAAAGCATCGTTTCGTTGCAGATAAAAAACTTCTTAAAAAGGCTGGTTTTTCTGCCGGGCAAGATGAAGTGTGTCATCTTATAGAAAAAAACAGACTCTATGTAGGTGCAGATACACTCAAAGGTACTGGTGTGCGCCCTGCAGTTGCAGCAGCTCTTCGTTCACTTATAGGTAAAAAATCTTATAAAACTATTAAAATAGCTACTTATTTAAGTCACCCAAGATGTACTGCATCACTAAGAGCAGTGGTAGAGGGTATCGTACTTGGCAGCTACAGTTTTACTACTTATAAAAGTGAGAAAGTAAAATCATCTATTAAAAAGGTTGAGATCTCTTTAGAAGGGTACAATGAACATGAGATCACCCCAGAGATTGCAGCCAGAGCAGTACATAATGGTGAGATCTCTGCCAATGCTACGAACTTTACCAGAGATATAGTGAACACTACACCTGATGACTGCTACCCTAAAGTGATGGCAGACATTGCGGAAGCAATGGCAAAAGAGACAGGTCTCAAATGTAAAGTACTTAAACCAAAAGAGCTTAAAAAAGAGAAGATGGAGACACTACTTGCTGTAGCACGCGCAAGTCGTCATAAGCCAAGAGTTATCCACCTTGCACATAAACCTAAAAACCCTAAAGCAGTTATCTCTTTGGTAGGTAAAGGACTTACTTATGATAGTGGTGGACTTAGCCTTAAGCCTGCTGACTACATGGTAACTATGAAGTCTGACAAGAGTGGCGGTTCTGCGGTACTTGGTATTATGAAAGCTATTTCTGAAATGAATCTCCCTGTAGAAGTACATGGATTTGTAGGTGCAGTTGAGAACATGATAGGTGGTAATGCATATAAGCCAGATGATGTACTTACAGCTAAAAATGGTAAGACCATCGAGATACGTAACACAGATGCTGAAGGTCGTTTAGTGCTTGCAGATACACTCTGTTATGCGCAACAGGAAGTAAAAGCGGACTACCTATTTGACTTTGCCACACTGACAGGTGCATGTGTCGTGGGTGTAGGTCAATATACTTCAGGTGTGATGGGTAATGATGATGAAATTAAATCACTTGTTACTTACGGTGCAAAAGTATCGGGTGAGCTGGCAACAAAACTGGACTTCAACCCTTATCTTAAAAAGACCATTAAAAGTGAGATAGCAGATGTGTGTAACATTTCAAACACACGTTATGGTGGTGCTATCACTGCGGGACAATTCCTTTCTGAGTTTATAGATGATGATCACAAAGACAAGTGGGCACATATCGACATCGCAGGTCCTGCTTTTGTAGAACATGCTTGGGGTGAAAACCCTCATGGTGCCTCAGGTGCGGGTGTTAGAATGATGATAAGACTCATCGAAAAGATCGTTCGTTCTGAAGGAAAATAAGACTACACTCTAAAAGGTTACAGATACCTTTTAGAGTGCTTTTACTATTTTAATTTGAGATGACAAGCTAATGCTTCTTCTGCCAACATATCAACAATCATTTTTCTACCATTAATGATATGTTTGATGCCCAATCCTGATATCACCTCTTCTTCTGCGCTGTTGCTTACTCTTGCAACACTATTAACCTCTGGCTTAAATGAAGCAATATTTTCACAAATAAGTTGTTTTTGTATCTCATTTTCAATGGTAACGATAATTGTTGTGCAGTCATTTACATTGAAGTGTGATAAAACCATTTTCTGTGCAGCATTTGCAAAATAAATTGCTTCTTCCCCCTTGGCGATCTCTGCATCAACTATTTTGACATCATGTTCAAGGATGATATAGAGTAGATTTTTCTCTTTAAATTTTTTAACAAGTTTTTGTCCTATTGGACCATAACCACAAACAATAATATGATCTCGATATGTACTTCCTACAAGTGCTCTGTCACGTAGTGCATCAGGCTCTTTAGTGAGCATATCTGCAAGTTTTTTAATGTTTTTAAGTACAAAAGGTGTAAGGATCATCGAAAGAACAATAGTAATGATCATAATTTGATTGAGTTCATCAGAGATAAGATCTTTCGACCGGGCAAGAGCAAAGATAGCCAAGCCAAACTCCCCTACCTGGAAAAGTGCAAATGCTGTTTTAAGTGCTGTTCTTTTTTGTATAAAAAACCGTAAAATACCAAAGATAAGCAAGCCCTTAAGCAGCATAATTCCCACAAGTAAGCCCAAGATCACATAACCATAGTTTACGATAGAATGCCAATCAATAAGCATCCCTATCGTGACGAAAAACACCCCTAAAAGGATATCTCTAAAAGGTACAAGGTCTGCTTCAATGCGGTAGCGGTATTTTGTTTCAGCTAACATCATTCCAGCGATAAAAGCCCCTAAAGAGTAAGAAAAACCAAATACATCTGCCAAGAATGAAGCACTCATAACACCAAGTAGTACAGCAACAAGGAAGATCTCTTCTGAACCTGACGCCATGATCCAATCAAAAAATCGCTCTATAAAATATTTGCCCAAAAGAAAGAGAATAAGAAAAACAAAAATAGCACTCACAAATGTATCAAAAAGCAGTGCAGATACAGACTCTGTATCTGATGTAAAAAAAGAGACCATCAAAAGTATAGGAATGACGGCAAGATCTTGAAAAAGTAAAATTCCCAAAGATACACGACCGTATCCAGAATGAATCTCATTGTTTTCATTAAGAACTTTGAGAACAATGGCTGTAGAGGAAAGTGCAAGTGCAAAACCTACTACAATAGCACTTTTGATATCCAATTCAAAGAGCCAGGACCCTAGGAATGTGAAGAGTAGTCCTGAGAGGATAACTTCCAACCCTCCATAAACAAAGACTTCTTTTTTCATACTTTTCAGGTGATTGGCTGAGAATTCCAATCCTATGGTAAACATTAAAAATACGATCCCAAACTCTGCCAGATGTCCTAACATCTCTTTGGAGTCTTCAGCAAAATGATAAAAGGATGAGATGGCAAAACCAGCAAGAACATACCCTATAACTGTTGGGATATCAAATCTTTTTAAAAAAACATTGAGCACTGTTGATATGGCGACGGTTATGATCAATATCAGTAAAGCATTTTCCATCAATTTATCCTATTTTTATAATTCCATGAGATATTTCTGATTTATATTATACATTGATTATGATGATTATAGTTATACTAATCCCCTCTTCACCAATATTTCGCTAAAATCGCGGTATTCATTCGGAGTCAAATTTTTCATAATATGCAAACGCAAGCGCCCTATCGGGTTAAGTGCATATTATGAAAAATTTGACTCCTCATTCTTAAACTATATAAATAAGGAATTATACATGGGACTAGGCATAGGACTTGTTGGACTACCAAACGTAGGAAAATCTACGACTTTTAACGCACTCACAAAAGCACAAAATGCAGAGAGTGCAAACTACCCGTTTTGTACGATAGAACCAAATAAGGCTGTTGTACCTGTACCTGACAAAAGACTTGAAGAGCTTGCAAAGATCGTCAATCCTGAAAAGATACAGCACTCTACACTGGACTTTGTAGACATTGCTGGTCTTGTAAAAGGTGCTAGTAAAGGTGAAGGTCTTGGAAATAAGTTTTTAGGTAACATCCGTGAAACTGAAGTGATCTTACACATCGTTAGATGTTTTGAAGATGAGAACATTGTACATACAGAAGGTTCTATAGACCCTATTCGTGATGTTGAGATCATCGAGCAGGAGTTACTTTTTGCTGATATTGATGCAGTACTTAAACGTATAGAAATGCTCAAGAAAAAAGCAAGAGGTAATGATAAAGATGCCAAAGAGCAGCTTGAAGTGGCTGAAGCACTACTTTTACATATAGAAGAAGGTCACCCTGTCTCTACTTTTGAAGATATCGAAAGTGATGGCTTTAAGGCTATGAACAAAGATCTGCGTCTTCTTACAAGTAAAGAGATCATCTATGGTGCAAACGTAGATGAAGATGGGCTTGATGAGGACAATGAGTTTGTACAAAAGCTTAAAGCATATGCTGATGAGAGAAACTACGAAGTCATTAAGCTTTGTGCTAAAGTCGAAGAAGACATGGTAGATTTTGATGACGACGAAAGAGATGAAATGCTTGCTGACCTTGGCGTAACAGAGTCGGGACTTGAGCAGATCATTCACAAAGGCTTTGACAAGCTTGGACTTATGAGTTACTTCACTGCCGGCGTTAAAGAAGTACGTGCATGGACTATCCATAAAAACACAACAGCACCTAAAGCCGCAGCCGTTATCCATAACGACTTTGAAAAAGGGTTCATCCGTGCAGAGGTTATCTCTTATGAAGACTTTGTTGAGTTTGGTGGTGAGCAAGGTGCAAAAGAGGCTGGTAAAAACAGACTTGAAGGTAAAGAATACATCGTTCAAGATGGTGATGTGATGCACTTTAGGTTTAACGTATAACAGTATGAAAAAATTATTTTTAATTGCTTTTATTGGTTTAGCTTTAGTTGGCTGTGATAATAAAAAGGGAGCTTTCCTTGAGATTGTAGAAAGTCAAAATGATGTACCTACAGGGGTAAATAAACTTGTCAAAATCCTCAAAGAAAAAGGTTTAACCCATTTTCAGACCATAGATCATGCCCAAAATGCCAAAAATGCCGATATGAGACTCAAACCTGAAACTGTTGTTGTTTTCGGTAACCCTAAGATGGGAACGCTACTTATGCAGTGTAACCCTTCTATGGGACTCGATCTGCCACTTCGTATACTCTTTTTTACAGATTATGAAGGCAAGACGACTATCACGTATACCAATCCGGAATATTGGTCACTCAAACACAACATTAAAGACAAGAAATGTTTAGGTATCATAAAAAAGGCACATATTGCTATGCAGAATCTGGCACAAGAAGCTGCTAAAAAATAACATATAGAAATCAATAAAGGAATCTTTATGAAGAAAGTTTTATTCTCACTACTCGCTCTCTTTTCTATCTCACATGCAGCAACGGGCTGTGTACTCGTTCAACCTTCAGATATGAATGTTACTTGGAAAGCCTACAAAACATTAGGTAAGCTCGGTGTAGACGGACAATTTACCTCTGTAAAATATACACCTTCAGCACTGGAAGGTAAAAATTTTAAAGAACTTTTTGTCGGGTCTAAAGTCAGTATAGATACGACTAAAATAACCACAGGCAATCCAAGCAGAGATGAAACTCTGGTAAAATTCTTCTTTCAAGAGCTCAAAGCTACAACCATTGAAGCAAAAATCATTAACATCAAAAAAACAGATAAACATACCAAAGGCAAACCTCGTACAGGTATAATAGATGTAGAGATCACAATGAATGAGCAAACCTTGATCATACCAATGATGTACACTTATGAAAAAGGTTTATTTACAGCAAAAGGAACCATTGATCTCCTTGACTTTGCAGCAACAGATGCTTTGATTTCTATTAACAAGAGTTGTTACGACCTCCATAAGGGTAAGACTTGGAACGATGTCACCATAGGCTTTAGCACTACGATTGAAGCTACACTCTGTAGTGTTGAAATAAAAAAATAGGGTTCAGATTGAAAACAAATGATATATTATATAAGATCCAAAAGGCTTTAAATCTAACTCAGGAAGAGATGCTTGAAGCCTATAAACTTGCTGAATATACGATGGATGCTACACATCTCGACTCTCTACTCAAACGTCGTCAAGAGGAGGGCTCTAAGCTCTGTTCGTATGAAGAGTTAGGCGTCTTTTTGGATGGCTTTGTGATCCTAAAGCGTGGACCAAGTCCTAAAAAAGCCAATGACGATGAAGTAGTAGAACTCACAAACAATCTCATCCTCAAAAAACTCCGTATAGCTATGGAACTCAAAGAAGCAGAAACAGAGATCATTTTTAGTTTAGGAGAAGCAGAACTAAGCAAACAACAACTCGCTTCCCTCTTCCGTAAAGAAGGTCATAAGAACTTTAAAGAGTGTTCAGATGAGTTATTGATGGCATTTTTGGATGGATTAGACGAATTTTATTTTGTAGGAGAGGTAGACTAAGTCTATCTTCTTCTACGTATAGGGAATATCTTGAACCTAGAAAAATCACTTCAAACTCTGAAGAATGACATAGCTAAAAAAGAAGAAACTTTAAAAGCTTTACAAAAAACCCACCCTCACCTAGCCCATCTATCTGAAACACAAATACTAACCTACTTTGAAGTGCATACAATGGATGAGCTCAACAAGCACATTAAACACATAAAAGTGTCTACCCCACCCCATGATAACTTTCCCCTCAAAGACAATCAACTATGCTCTTGTACAGACAGTAAGGGTCAGCCAAAAGACTTGTATAACTCAGAAGAATCTGCCCAAAGAGAAGCGAATGCATTAGCAACACAGAAAAAACTATCCCTTAGTGTTTATCCATGTCCAAATCATTGTGGATGGCACCTGTCGAAAAGATAAACCTCTCTCCTCGTCACATTTTTCTGTAGCACAATACATACATTTAGGATATACTAGTATTATGAAAATAGCGTAATAGGAGGACCATAGTGTTCCTATCATACATAGTTAGGTCAAAAATCAAATGGAGGATTTTATGAAAAAAGTATTAATAATCAACGCACATCAATTTTATGAAGGTTTTGCTAAAGGCGAACTGAACAAAACTATGGCTGATGTCATAAAAGAGGAAATGGAAGCAAAAGACTGTGAGGTAAATCTGACCTATATTGAAAAGGGCTATGACATTAACGAAGAAGTGGAAAAGCACCTTTGGGCAGATATTATCATCACTCAATCTCCAGTTTATTGGTTTGGCACTCCATGGATTTATAAAAAATATGTCGATGAAGTATTCACTACAGGTCTTGTCCAGCAAAACTTACTCGTGGATGACGGAAGAACACGAAATGACCCCAGCAGGCAGTATGGAACGGGCGGAAAAATGCAAGGTAAAAAATACATGCTTTCATTAACATGGAATGCACCAAGAGAAGCCTTTGAAAATAACGATCAATTTCTATTTGAAGGTAAATCAGTTGACGATGTATTTATTGGCAACACAGCCAACTATAAATTCTGTGGTGCAGAGATCCTACCTTCGTTCTCCTGTTACGATGTAATGAAAGCGCCAGATGTTGAAAATGATATTGAACGACTCAAGCAACATCTGATTAACGTTTGTTAACGCAAAAAGCCCTAACAAGCCAATCCACCTGACCGCCAAAAGCGCTGCTGCGCTCTGCTTTTGTCGGCAGGTGATTGCAAGCGTTAAACCTCCAACACCAACTTCACAGGACAATGGTCACTCCCCATTACGGCATCTAAGATATCTGCATCGACTATCTTCTCTTTAAGGTCATCAGAGACAAAAAAGTAGTCTATACGCCAGCCTACATTTCTGGATCTTGCTCCTGCTCTATAGCTCCACCAGCTGTAGCGATCTGATTCATCACCTTTTACGTGTCTGAAGGTGTCTATGTAGCCATGTTCTATGAGCTTGTCCATCCATTCACGTTCCATGGGTAAAAAACCTGATGTACCTTCGTTTGCTTTTGGTCGTGCGAGGTCGAACTCTTTGTGGGCTGTGTTTACATCGCCACATACTACGATAGACTTACCCTCATCTCTGAGTGTGTTGATATGTGTCAGAAAACGCTCATAAAATGCCATCTTGTACTCTAAACGCTCATCATTACGCTGTCCGTTAGGGAAATAGACGTTAAAGTATGCAATGTCACCAAAATGGTACTCGTTGATGCGTCCTTCATTTAAGATATCTACATGTTCACAAGATAAAGCTTCTCCTTTAATGTCAGTATAGAGTGCGACACCTGACTGACCTTTTTTAGAAGAAGAGTTAATACTGTTAAATTTATACTTTCTATCGAAAATACTTTCAGGTATCTGCTCTGCTTCAGCTTTTATCTCTTGTAGACCTAAGAAGTCAACATCTGCTTCATCTATCCATTTAAGTGCTTCTTTTTTCTCTACAGCTCTAATGCCGTTAACATTCCATGAGATAAAGGTAAGTGTAGTCATATAAGTCCTTGATTACTAGGTGTTCTTTGGATAGAATAATACCAAAATAGACTTCAATAAAAAAGGCTTGATAGTGGCAGTAGAAGATAAGCAAAAATGGAATAAAAAATACCAAAACAATCCTATATCAGATAAGCCTATCAAACTCATAACAGATTTTGCTAAGCTCGCTACAGGAACTAAAGCCCTTGATGTTGCATGTGGTATGGGAAGACATAGTAAATATCTTGCTGCTCAAGGCTTTGAGGTGGATGCTTTGGACATTAGTTCATTGGCTATTGATACACTGCAGGGTATTCCAAATATAAACCCTATAGAGGCAGATTTTGATACCTACACCCTCTCTAAAAGACACCCTGGAACAAATGGATGTATCAGACTTCCATTTAAAGTAGCTAAAACGATTTTTTCTAAAGTCAATACAGGTACGAAAGTAAGTATCGTCAGCTAAAGGTTCCCTTATTATATTTCTTCCTTCACTTTTATTACCTCACCAACTAAATACCCAAACCTTTGAAAGAATGAGAAGGGGTAATATGTGAGTGAAAAAATTTGTAGGACTAACTAGTTAATTCAAAGATTTTTTTGCTTGCAGATTGCCTCTTCTCGTTCTTCCCTATGGGTGCAGTGCTTTCGCCCATACTCTGCGTTAGATTTTCTTAAATTCGCTAAGGCGAGTCCTTCAAAAATCTGCCTTGATTATGAACGAAATCACTACATCAAAGATTTGGGTATTTAGTTGGTGCGGTAATCAGTGAAGGAAGTTTTCTCACTTTTTCTTTTTACCCACTATCAAAGC
>Ga0255433_1072_pt1 | contig 9789 bp, 10 predicted proteins | sample ANMaggSSYBR02H12_FD_182672 | JGI IMG/M metagenome (GOLD analysis project Ga0255433, IMG submission 182672) | Sediment cell enrichment communities from methane seep in Santa Monica Basin, California, United Staets - ANME aggregate JGI... | ecosystem: Environmental > Aquatic > Marine > Cold seeps >...
AAAAGGCGCCAAGCTATATGGACCGATGATCCTCGGAGATAATACTACTGTTGATGAGAGAGCAATATTATACAGAGGAATAAAATGGGGCAGCGGCTATATAGGAAAAGATGCTTCCCTTATCGGAGCCATTATAGGATATGAGACCAGAATAAAGGATAATGCATCTGTTCTGGAAAATGCAGTCATCGGTTCAAAAAGTGTGATACAGGATGGCATAAAGATCCATCCATCGGTAAAGATCATGTCAAATAAAATAATAAATATTGACAGGAAAAATACAGAAGAAGATAAATAAGATAATTTGTTAAAGAAAAGCATAATAGATTTTCTTAAGGACCTGGCAATACCGCCGATATGTGCTGTCTGTGGGAAAATATCGCCTGATTATTTTTGCAGGGAGTGCTGCATAGAGATATCATCACTTAAGACGGCAAATAGCTGCAGATATTGCGGGAGGCTGCTTTTGGGCCATAGTGACGATGCCGGCCGGAAGGGCCAGATGTGCAGCTTCTGCAGGACCGAAGACTATAATTTTGCTGTCCATAGATCATTTGCCCTTTATAAGGGGGGCATGAAAAAAGTAATAAGAAAGTTTAAATATAAGAAGATATATGATCTTAAAAAGGTATTAATAGGATTTCTGTCGGAGATATATGATCAATATTTTAAGGATGAAGATATTGACTGCGTCGATACTGTTCCGGGGAAGCATACTGAGTTGCTTGCCGAAGGCTTTGCAGAAAAACATAAAATACCATTTAAGCATAATATTGTTAAGATCAGAAAGACCGACCGGCAGGGCGGGCTTGGGCTGAAGGAAAGAAAAGTGAATATGCTGGACTGCTTCAAGCTCAGGGATGTGCTGGCATATAGGGATAAAAAGATCCTTGTGATCGATGATGTATGGACAAGCGGCAGCACGCTAAAGGAGATATGTACAGCAATTGAGTCCGGTGGTCCGGGAAAGATATTTTTAATGACTCTGGCAAGAGGAGCATGATGGATGGATTAAAAGGTAAAGTATTATGGTTTTGTCCGGAAAAAGGTTTTGGCATCATTAAATGTCCGGACACGCCCGGGGAAAAATCACAGGTATTTGTGAATTATTCATCGATATTATCTGAAGGGTTCAGGACCCTTGCAAAGGGACAGGATGTCGTATTTGATCTTGGAGAAGACGAGCGCGGATATTTTGCAAAAAATGTAAAAGTATTGTAGTTTATTAGTCTTTGCCGGCTTTATATCGGCAGAATTTAAATAATATTATTAAATATGAAGGAGGCTTCTGATGGAATATGTAATAAAGGGAAGAAATACTGAACTGGACGACAAAGTCAAGGACTATTCGGAAAAAAAGATTAAGAACAGAATAGAAAAGCTTTTGGACAAGACCATCAGGACAGAGGTTAAATTTAAATTAGAGAAAAATCCCCGCATAAGCGACAATAAAGAGATAGAGATAACAGTATTTGCATCCGGTGCAGTCATCAGGGTGACAGATACGGGAACGGACTTTTTTGAGATCATAGACAGAGTCAGCAATAAGCTGGATAGACAGATAAATAAATACAGAGAAAAACTAATAACAAAAGGAAGAAAAAGCCAGATTATAGAGATGGCTCCCGGCGAGATAGTGGAGCCGGAAATAAAGGAATCAAGGAAAGTGGAAGATAAGATCAGGCAATCCATTGTTAAGACAAAGACATTTTTGTTAAAGCCTGTGCCGCCTGAAGAGGCAGTGATACAGATGGAGCTTCTCGGACATGATTTTTTTGTATTCATTAATTCCGAGACCAATAGGACAGCCGTGGTATACAGAAGGAAAGACGCTAATTATGGCATGATCGAACCGACTGTATAGCAGACAATATAAAAAAAATAATGGGACATATCCGATGTTTGAAAAGTTAACCAAATTATTAAAAGCCGGAGAGGGAAGAAACCTCAAGAAATATAAGAATATAATAGATATTGTAAATGGATTCGAAGAAAAAGCGGGCAAGCTGTCAGATGAAGAGCTTGCCGCAAGCACAGCTATATTTAAAGAAAGGCATAAAAATGGCGAGGACCTTGCTTCTATTATGGCCGAAGCCTTTGCCATAGTCAGGGAAGTATCAAAAAGGATCCTTGGGATGAGGCATTTTGATGTGCAGATCATGGGCGGAGCCGTTCTTTTTGAGGGTAAGATAGCCGAAATGAAGACAGGCGAAGGGAAGACCCTTGCGGCGACTCTTCCAGTATTTCTAAATTCTATATCCGGAAAAAGCACCCATCTCATTACAGTAAATGACTATCTTGCAAAAAGGGATAGCGAATGGATGGGGCCGGTATATAAGTTTCTTGGCCTTAAAGTGGGACTGCTTCAGCATGAAATGGATAAGTATGATAAAAAACAGCAATATCTCTGTGATGTGGTCCATGGCACCAATAATGAGTTTGGCTTTGATTATTTAAGGGACAATATGGTGCAGGATGCGGCAGCGATGGTGCAGAATGGACATCACTTTGCCATAATAGATGAAGTAGACAGCATCCTTATTGACGAAGCAAGGACACCGCTTATCATATCGGGGATAGCCAGCGGGACCACTGAGCTCTATCAAAAATTTGCGCGGATAGTGCCGCGCCTCAATAAGAAAGACTATGATATAGATGAGAAGGCAAGGACCGTAGCCATAACGGAAGAAGGCGTTGAAAGGGTAGAAGAGATGACCGGTCTGGAAAATCTCTATGATCCCCAGAATTTCCGCCATATACATGCCCTGAACCAGACTCTAAAAGCATGGCATCTTTTTAAAAAAGATGTGGACTATATGCTAAAAGACGGCCAGATCGTCATTGTGGATGAGTTTACCGGAAGACTTATGCCAGGAAGAAGATATAGCGAGGGCCTTCACCAGGCGATCGAGGCGAGAGAAGGCGTTAAGATAAGGGATGAAAATCAGACCCTTGCCACCATAACCATACAAAATTATTTCAGGATGTATGAAAAGCTGGCCGGAATGACCGGTACCGCGATAACGGAGGCAGCCGAATTCAGACATATTTATAAGCTTGATACGGTAGTGATACCTACCAATATGCCGATGATAAGAAAGGATTTGCAGGACCTTATATATAAGGATGAAGATATAAAGTTTGATAGGGTCGTAGAAGATATAATCGAAAGGCATGGCAGGGGCCAGCCTGTTCTGGTCGGAACCATATCGATTGAAAAATCTGAAGGACTCTCTGATATGCTTAAAAGAAGGGGGATCCCGCATCAGGTCCTGAATGCAAAATATCATGAAAAGGAAGCTGAGATAATCGCAAATGCCGGTCAGAGAGGGACCGTCACCATTGCTACGAATATGGCAGGAAGAGGTACGGATATTGTGCTTGGAGACGGAGTGGTAGAGCTTGGCGGGCTCCATGTCCTTGGCACTGAAAGACATGAATCCAGAAGGATAGACAATCAGCTTCGCGGCAGAAGCGGCAGACAGGGCGATAATGGCTCCAGCCAGTTTTATATGAGCACAGGGGATGATCTTTTGCGTCTTTTCGGATCCGACAGGATAGCCAGTGTGATGCAGACATTTAATTTCCCGGAGGATATGCCCATACAACATCCCATTATAAATAAATCCATAGAGAATGCGCAGAGGCAGGTAGAAGGAAGGAATTTCGAAGTAAGAAAACATGTGCTCCAATATGATGATGTGATGAATAAGCAGAGGGAAGTAATATATTCGCGCAGGAAAAATATTCTGATAAAAGATGATCTTAAGGATATAGCTATGAAGATGCTTGAGGATATATCAGATGCAAGCGTGAAGTTCCATATAAATGATAGGGAATATCCTGAGAAATGGGATCTGGAAGGTCTTGAAAACTTTCTCGGCGCTATATTCAAGAAAGAAAGACTATCAGATATCCTGGACAGGGAAATGATAATAGAGCAAAAATGGGACACGGCAAAGCTTAAAGATGGGATCGCTGCAAGGGGAAAAGAGATCTATCAGGAAAGAGAGGAAGAATACTCTCCCCAAACAATAAGAAGGCTCGAAAAGATGGTGATGCTCAATGTGATAGACAATATGTGGAGAGGGCACCTTCTCGAGATGGATTATCTTAAAGAAGGGATTGGCCTCAGGGCCATTGCCCAGAAGGATCCGCTGGTAGAATATAAGCATGAAGGATTTAGCCTTTTCAAGCAGCTTATCGATGAAATAAAATTTGACACTGTAAAGCTTCTTCTTAATGCCCGCATAGTGAGTGCCGAACAGCAGCAACAGGCTCGCAGCCAGCAATTGGAAAATGTGAAAACAAGCGGACCATCTGCACCGGAGCAAACAAGAAAGCAGATCATTAAGACTGAAGCCGAAAAAATAGGCAGGAATGACCCATGTCCGTGCGGAAGCGGAAAGAAATATAAAAAATGCTGTGGAAAATAGATTAAGGACTAAAAGGGGAAATATGCTGGATGAATCAAAAAATAGATATGAAGATCTCTTAAAAAAGCTTGTATATTTAAGGAATTGTCTTTGAAATAGATAAAAAAAGTGTTCAGCTAAAAAAACTTCAGGAGGAGACCCTGTCTCAGGGTTTTTGGGATGACCGGATAAAAGCCGGAAAGACCACCCAAAAGATAACAGAAATAAAAGATATAGTCGATTCCGTAATAAAAATAAGCGATAGATTAGAAAATGCAGAAGCGGCGCTTGAGATGCTTGAAGGCGGAGAAGATCCCGATCTGTCTATTGAGATGGAAAATGATCTTAAAGAGGCAGGCAGAGCTCTTGTAGTGCTGGAAGAAAAAGCTATGCTTGGCGGAAAGTATGATAGTTATCAGGCAGTCATGACTATTCATCCCGGCGCCGGCGGCACCGAGTCCGCTGATTGGGCAGAGATGCTTTTTAGGATGTATAGCCGGTGGATGGATAAAAGAAGTTTTTCATATCGCATAACAGACAGGCAGCCGGGAGATGAAGCGGGAATAAAAAGCGTGACTTTTACAATCTCTGGCAGAAATGCATTCGGACTATTAAAAAGTGAAAAGGGCGTTCACCGCCTTGTAAGGATATCGCCTTTCGACTCATCAAAGAGAAGGCATACCTCATTTGCCTCTGTGGACATAATACCGCTCATAGAAGATGATACAGAAATAAAGATCAATAAAGACGATTTAAGGATAGAGACATATAGATCAAGCGGAGCAGGGGGACAGCATGTAAATGTCACCGACTCTGCTGTAAGGATAACACATATCCCGACCGGAGCCATCGTCCAATGCCAGGATGAGAGATCACAGCTCTTAAACCGGCAGACGGCTATGCGGATACTCGGATCAAAACTCTTAGAGCTGGAAGAGAAGAGAAAGCAAGAGGAGATGAATAAGCTCAGGGGCGAGAAAAAAGACATAGGATGGGGCAGCCAGATAAGAAGTTATGTGATGATGCCATATCAGCTTGTCAAGGACCACAGGAGCCTTGTCGAGTTAGGGGACATCCAATCTGTGCTTGATGGAAATATCGATCCTTTAATTAGAGGATTTCTTGAAAAAAAATTAGCCAGAGAGTAAACTCTATATAATTAAATAAGGGTATAAAAATATATTAATAAAACTTATGAATATGATTGAATTTAAAAGGGTAAATAAAATATACGATGAAGAGAATGCTGCGCTCAAAAATATAAATCTCAGCATCGAAAAGGGCGAATTTCTTTTTCTCGTGGGACCAAGCGGTTCTGGCAAATCAACATTTATGAAGCTTCTGATAAAAGAGATAATCGAGACCAGCGGAAGCATCTTTATTGCCGGAAGGAATATATGCAATCTAAAGAATAGCAGGATACCGCAGCTGAGGCGCAATATAGGGTGCATATTTCAGGATTTTAAGCTCCTCCCCAATAAGACTACTTTTGAGAATGTAGCCTTTGCTCTTGAAGTCATAGGAAGGCCCGGATATGAGATAAAGGTCCAGGTGCCCCAGGTACTTAAGCTTGTCGGGCTCCACGATAAGGAGATGTCCTATCCTCATCAATTGTCAGGAGGGGAGCAGCAGAGAATATCGATTGCGCGGGCATTTGTGAACCGACCCCCGATACTTCTTGCTGATGAACCGACAGGCAATCTTGATCCAGCGACTTCAGACGGTATAATGAAGATACTTTCCAGAATAAATCTTATGGGTACTACGGTCGTAATGGCCACTCATGACAGGAGCATAGTGAACTCCATGAGGAGAAGAGTGGTAGAGTTGGAAGAGGGCGAAATAATAAGGGACCAGAAGAGAGGGGTTTACGGGGACTGATATGGTAAGACCCAGATATTTTTTTAGCGAGACTTTTACAAGTTTTAAGAAAAATTTCCTGATGGGATTTACGGCAATAACTACTGTAGCGATCACTTTGTTTATAGTAGGATTTTTTGCTGTTCTCGTTTTTGATATACAGAGCATAATAAATTCGATCAGGGGACAGGTCGAACTTGCGGTATATCTTAAGGACAATATTACGCCGGAGCTTAATGATTATATTAAAGACGAGATCTCAAGCTGGGAAGAAACAGGGAATATAATATATATTTCCAAAGAGCAGGCACTGGAGCGCTTTAAGGAACAGAATGAAGGAAGCGATATATTGAAAGAGATCCAGGGGAACCCCCTCCCGGCTTCATTTGAGATAACTTTAAATGATCCTGAGAAAGTTGAGCTTGTGGCGCTGCGCTTCATGGATAAGGACGGGAATTATATTGAGGGCATAGATGATGTTGTGTATGGCCAGTCATATGTAAATAAACTATTTTCGATCACAGCGATAATCGGGACCATCGTCCTATTGATTATAATAGTCCTGCTGCTCGCTACAATAGTGCTCATCTTTAATACGATCAGATTATCTATTTATGCCAGAAGAAAAGAGATAGAAGTGATGAAGCTTGTGGGAGCCAGCAATTGGTTTGTCCGGGTGCCATTTCTATTCGAAGGTTTTTTTGAAGGTTTTATCGGCAGTCTGCTGGCCAGCATAATGCTGTATATTATGGGAAAATTCCTTCTCATTAAAGGGGAAAGAGTAATAGTCGAGACGATGAGGATAAAGGACCTTGCCATACTTGGAAGTTTAAATATTATAGTATATATATATGCCGGAATGATAATTTTCGGCGGCCTGCTGGGGATCATCAGCAGCGTCATAGCACTCAGAAGATATGTGAAGACATAGAAATGACCTATATTATGGCGAGAGCCGCTTTCAAAAAATTTATAATATTATTTATCGGCCTTTCATTGATCCTAGCAGGATCTGGGATATTTATCGGACCAGATACTTTTTATGCTCAGTCGCTTGAGGATGAACTTGAAAAGATAAAGCAGGAAAGAGAGGATACCCAGAAAAAAATCGAGGAAGTCAAAAAGATAGAACAGGTGTATAAGGGAGAAGTCTCTGTAGTTGAAGAACAGCTCCTCGGGAGTCTCTCTGAGCTTGACGGACTCAATGGTCAGCTTGCTGATGCAAAATCAGTTATCGATCAAACGACGATAGAGCTTGTCCTCAAGGAAGAGGAGCTCAATAAGATAGAAGATGAGCTGACAGGACTAATAGAAATATTAAATAATAGGATAGCACAGATCTATAAGACAGGCGGAAGCAATATACTGGAAATGCTATTAAAGGCAGGAGATTTTGTTGAGTTTGTTTCCAGGATGAAGATAATGAGTCTTTTTGCGCAGCAGGATACGGAGAATGTAGAGGAGATCAAAGAGAGAAGAAATGCTACATTGGGAATAAAGAAGTCTATTATAGATCTGCGCGATATGCAAAAGGAGCACAGGGAAAAAATAGAGCAGCTGCTTTCTCAGGCTGAGGCAAAAAATAAAGAAGTAGAAGAATTATATGAAGAGAAGGCGGACCTTCTCTATCAGACAAGGGCCAATAAAAATGCCCTTATCAGGATGGAGAAAGAGCTTGAGATCGAAGAAGCAGAGGTCACAAGGATACTTGAAAGCTATAAATACGGTACTGCTCCCTCAGGAAAGTTCATGTGGCCCGTTGCAGGCAGCATCAGATCGGGTTTTGGCTGGCGGATCCATCCCATATTCGGTACCAATAGATTTCACTCGGGAGTTGACCTTACATCCCCGCATGGAGCACTTATAAAAGCCGGGGATGGCGGCCAGGTAATACAGGCAGGGTATTCAGGCGGTTATGGCTATTCGATAACTCTTTATCATGGAGGCGGTTTTGCGACCCGGTATGCGCACCTTTCAAGCATAAGATGCGTATCAGGGCAATTCGTGGACAGGGGACAGGTAATAGGCCTTGTCGGATCGACTGGCTGGGCAACGGGTCCCCATCTTCACTTTGAGGTCAGAATAAATGGAGCTGCCCAGAATCCTCTTCAATATCTGGAATGATTTGAAATATTTTATATAATACTTCTGGTGATAAAATGAAAAATATAATAATAAGAGTATTGGTCTCTATAGTAGTGCTGATATTTGTATTTTCTTCCGGGCTCTGGGCCGGGCTCAGCCTGACTCCGGTACGGAAATATTTTATTGATAATGGCGGCAGCTCAGATAGCAGCAGCGAGGATGGCTCTATCCAGGAGGAACAGTCAGGAATACTGGATGGTATCACAGAAAGCATAAAAAACCGCTTCAGTATCAAACCTTTTGAAGAGGCCCTTAACTATATAAGCAGTGATTCCATTACATCATTTTCCAAACAGGAGCTATTAAGGGCTGCGATAGACGGCATGCTCTCGCTGCTTGATGACAGGCATGCGCAGTATTTTACCATTGAAGAATATGAAAAGATAACTGATTCATATAATGGTACGATGAGCGGCATAGGGGTCATAGTCACACAGGATGATGATGGAAGCGTAGTCGTAGTAAAGCCTCTTCCCGATACTCCGGCGGAACGTGCCGGGATAGTAGAAGGCGATAAAATAATCAAAGTAAATGGCATAGATATAACTGATATGGTGCTTGAGAGTATAATAGCAATGATAAAAGGCGAAGAGGGTACCAGCGTGGACCTGACTTTCTATAGACCGGCTGAAGACAGGACCTTTGATATAAGTCTTATAAGAGCGACTTTCTATGTTCCTAATCTTTTTTCGGAAATGGTTGAAGATAATATGGGATATATACAATATTTAGGATTTCAGAAAGGCGGCGCAGATCTTCTTGATTCTGAAATAGAAAAGCTTATAGAACAGGGAGCAGAAGCTATTATTTTTGATCTCAGGAATAATTTGGGAGGAACGCTTGATGATGCTGTCGAGGTAGGCGATCTTTTTATGGACGGAGGAGCCATTGTCACTGTCAAAGGAAGGACAGATGATGATGAAAGGGCGGATGAGTATTTTGCAAAGGAAGGTAAATATACTGAGATCCCTCTTATTGTCCTTATAAATGGCTTCTCTGCAAGCGCATCCGAGCTTGTGGCCGGAGCTTTGAGCGAGAATGGACGGGCGCTTCTTATCGGGGAAAAAAGCTTTGGGAAAGGAACCGTGCAGGTGATCCATGATCTTTCTGATGGATCCGGACTTAAATTTACCACAGCAAGATATTATTTACCCTCCGGAGTATCCATAGACGGAGTAGGGATCATTCCGGATATAGAAGTTGAGCTGACTATTGAAGATACAGAGGACCTTCAGCTTAATAGAGCAGTGGAAGAGGCCAAAAAAATATTGGAGGACCAGAATTGAGCGGCAAGAAGAAAAAGAAGGGACCTCCCGGCAGCGGACCGGCTGCCCGCAATAAAAAAGCATTCCATGATTTTTTTATATTA
>Ga0255433_1074_pt1 | contig 9538 bp, 8 predicted proteins | sample ANMaggSSYBR02H12_FD_182672 | JGI IMG/M metagenome (GOLD analysis project Ga0255433, IMG submission 182672) | Sediment cell enrichment communities from methane seep in Santa Monica Basin, California, United Staets - ANME aggregate JGI... | ecosystem: Environmental > Aquatic > Marine > Cold seeps >...
TATTATCCTGAGGGATTTGCATTTCCTGCAGTCATCATCCCTGATCACATTATGTTGACCGAAGTACTCCGTGAAGCAGCAACACTACTCATCATGTGGGCAGCGGTATGCCTGACATATAAAAAATTGCAAAGCCGAGTTGCAGCTTTTGTCATACTGTTTGGTGTATGGGACATCTTCTACTACATTTATTTGAAACAGCTACACGTATCTTGATGCAGTTGGCGATCTTTCTCGTGCTTTATAAAGTCTCAAAGCATCATGGTGACTATGTTGAGCTGAATCTTGACATTCTCAATAGCATTGTGCTTACCGGTGGGATCACTAAAGTTTTGACCCAGGAAGATGTAGATGATATTATCCTCTTTTTCTATAGGAAGATCCTTCATTTTCATCATGCACCTACGATCCTTCTCGATAGTAATTATGAGATCTGGACCTACGGAATTAAGGAGTAATTATGTCAGTTAACAGTATTCGAAATTTATTGGAGATCGCCGCACAAACAGAGCCTGAAAAGATCGGACTGATGCATGGCAGTGAGGCGTACAGTTATGCTGAGCTTATCACAAAAGTTGATCAAATTGCACATTACCTGACAACGATAGGATTGAAAAAAGGGAGTAAGATAGGTATCTATTCTAACAAAAGATGTGAACAGGTGATTGCTATTTTAGCAGTGCTCTCGACAGAGTATGTCTTTGTTCCTATTACCCGTCTGCTTAAATCTGAACAGGTCAAACACATCATTGATGACAGTGGTATCAGTTGTTTGATCACAGATAAGACAAAGATCGAAAATATCAAAGCGATCGATTTTAAGGGCAAGATCATCTCTTATGAGGCGAGTGAAGAGAGTGATGTGTCGTTTGAAGAGATCTACAAGTGCTACACTGCCCAGATCAAGTGTGAGATCAAAGGCAATGACAATGCAGCGATCACTTATAGTTTTGGCTCATCGGGAAATCCAAAAGGGATCGTGATAGACCATCGTGCATTTATAGATGGAGCACGCATTGTTTCAAAATATCTTGATATCCGCAAGGATGATATTATTTCAGGTATTTTGTCATTCAACCTGGACTATGGACTCAATCAGATCTTTGTAACACTCTATAAAAGAGCAACACTTGCGATCCATAAATTTGTGCTTCCCTCAGACTTTTTTTCTCATCTTATCAACGAGAAGATCACAGTATTACCTCTGATGCCTATTCATATCACACAAATGTTTGATGAAAATCCTCATCGTATCCCTCAACCCGAACACTTTAAGAACTTGAGAACGATTACTTCTTCAGGTGGTAACATTACATCACTGATGGTCAAAAATATCACCACTCATTTCCCTGATGCCAAGTTCTACTCTATGCATGGTCTTACTGAAGCATTTCGTTCAGCTTTCCTTGATCCAAGCCAGATCCATATCCGTCCCAACTCTATAGGTAAAGCAATACCGGATGTAGAACTTTATATCATCAATGAAGAGGGTGAAGCGTGTAAACCCAGAGAGATCGGTGAGCTTATCCATCGAGGTGCTTGTATTTATAAAGGGTATTGGAATGCACGTGAAGAGACGGCACAGCGTTTTAAAAGCATTGCAATCCTGGATAAAGTGATAGAACCTGAAGGTCAGTTGACCGATGAGATCGTCATCGCAAGTGGTGATTATGTGTATGCGGATGAAGAGGGGTATATTTACTTTGTTTCACGTAAAGATGATATGATCAAAACACAAGGCTACCGTGTCAGCCCGCATGAGATAGAAAGTGTTGTCTATGACAATATCCCGGAAATTACTGAGTGTGCTGTATTCTCAGTACCCAATGCAGAGATCGAAGAGGAGATCGTGATGGTCTATGGTGCAAAAAGTGAACTCGCTCGTAATGAGATCCTTTTTGAACTTAAAAAACATTTACCTAACTATATGCTCCCTGGAGAGATCGTATACAAAAAGAGTATGCCGCTTAAATCACTGCATGAGCAACAGATCGATAAAGAGGTGCTTAGAAAAGAGTTTTTGAGTTAAGCATCTTTTTTAACCTATTGATCCCATCTCTATTTATTGGTCTTAGTGACAGAACTAAAAATGCCACTGCAGATAAACAGTATTGTAGTTACTTCCACCCTTGATACGGCCAAAGAGAGATACTTCTTCAAATCCGGAACAACGGTGGTGTATCGATGCTCCGATCCAGAGCGGCTTAAGATTGTCATGGAGGAAGCCAAGATTGAGATCGACACTCGTATCTAGATAGAATGTCAATTTACTTGGCTTTAATCCTTTTTCATTCATCTCTGCCTTTTCTATATAAATGACTTCATTCATATAGGAAACGCCCTCAGCCAACCCCAGTCTCATGTCTATATAAGGGAGGGGGAGTGTATAGTACAGCTTAAATCCAAGAATGAACTCCTGAGAACTCTCTTGTACTTCTGAAGAGTGATGGAAGGCAAATCCCGGAGTCAGATAAACCTCTATAGGTAGATTAAAGAGTGTTTTTGAAAGGGGATGACCATAAAAGATAGAGGTAGATTGATTGTTATAGTCGTCTGATTCTATCTTACCGATCAAAATATCCTCTAAATTTGATGGCGTAGCCCATCCATGTGCCAGTCGGATGTATGGTTTCATACCATCGACATCGAAGAACTTCCGGTCTTTGTTGTTAAGGAACCCAAAACCAGCCATCAGAGTGTATTCATAATCCTCATCAGTTATTGATGACTTTTGGACATTATTGCCAAGCCAATTAATATCGGCATTTCCTATGAGGTAGAAGTTGGACCAGAGATGATACTTCAGGTTTAGACCTGCAGCAAGATCTACATCTCCCTTGATCTCTTCTTTGTCTTGACCATAGTGTTGGGTATTGAATGTTGCATCTTTGACTCTCAATGTAGCATGCGGTTCAAAGTAGAGATCACCATATTTGAAATTAGCAGAGTAGGTGAGATTGACATGGGTACTTTTGTCAACGTTCTCCATCACTTCAAGATCTATGTATTGATTGTCATAGAGAAAGTATCTGGCTCTTAAACCATAATCCATGGTATCTCCCTGTACTTCATTCTGATACTCCTGGGGAATGTTCAGGAAGCGAAACCGACCCAAAGCAGAGAACTGCCAGTTATGCAGATCGTAGAGCTTGACCCCATAGGTCAATCCATGCAGATAAAAATAATCGTCTTCATAATAAAATAGAGGAACATAGTCATTAAGAGTATCGTCTTTCACGACAGGGTCATAATAAGGGATAGAGGCACTCCTCGCTACAATTCCTGTACCCCATGTCAGATCATCATATTCATTTCTGGCCAGCAAAAGAATGGTGCAGATTGCTAATGTTATGAAATATCTCATTCTTTCCCTTCCTTGAAAATAATACTATGATTTTAGCATATGTTCTGTTAGTTCTCTTTTTTGGGTTTTGAGGTACCCTTTGTTTAGTTGGATCCTGAATTCATCGTCTCAACAACTTTCGGAACTGGGTGAGGGGAAGGGTGTTGACGACATCTTCTTTTTCCAGCCAGCCACGTCGTGCCTGGGAGATTCCGTAGGAGATATAGTGCAGATCATTTACAGAATGGGCATCTGAGGAGAGAGCGATCCTGACACCGGCCTCTTTGGCAGCTTTGCAATAGATATCATTGAGGTCCAGACGGTCGGGCTGTGCATTGAGTTCGAGGATGCAGCCCAACTCTTTTGCCGCTTTGATGATGGCATGCATATCGATTTCGTAAGGTTCACGAAGTCCGATCAGCCTTCCGGTAGGGTGGGAGAGGATGTTAAAGCAGGGGTTTTCCATTGCTTTGAGAATGCGTCTGGTCTGTTCTTTTTTTGTGAGATTAAATTTGTAGTGTATGGCACCGACAACAAGATCAAGCTTTTCCAGGACCGATTGGGGCAGATCGAGCGTACCATCGGCCAGAATATCGACCTCGGCGGATTTCAGAATGGTAAAATCTTTCAGTGTCGCATTAAGACGGTTGATCATCTCCAGCTCCTGCAGCACTCTCTCTTCATCCTGCCCATGGGCGATCGTAAGGTGCTTAGTATGGTCCGTAACAGCGATATATTCGTACCCCAGCGCCTTGGCAGCCTCTGCCATCTCCTCTAGAGTGGCATTCCCGTCGGAGCGGGTAGTGTGGATATGCAGATCACCCCGGATATCGCCGCGCTCAATGAGCTGTGGCAGACTGTGACGCAGTGCCAATGCGATCTCACCGCGGTTTTCACGCAGTTCCGGTTCGACATACTGCATTTCCAAGATCTCATAAACATCAGACTCTTTCTCTCCGCCGATGCGTTTATCTGAGCGGAAGATGCCATACTCGTTGATCTTGATACCCTTTTTCACAGCCATTTTGCGCAATGTGATATTGTGTGCACGTGATCCGGTAAAGTGGTGTAGGGCAGCACCGAAATCATAGGGCGGTACAACACGCAGGTCCACCTGTAAACCGTTTTTCAGAATAACAGAAGAGCGTGTAGGACCCTCCATCACTACACTCTTTACATCCTGATGTGATACAAAGCGCTCCATCAGCGGTGAACCGGAGAAGCAGGCAGCAACCATGTCGATATCTTTGACCGTGTCACGCCTGCGGCGAATGCTGCCGGCGATCTCAAGCCGATCTACCCGTTCTATCCTGCGGAGTTCCTCTGCCAGTTCTTGGGCGAGAGGAAGTACATCATAGAGGCGATGACGGTGGGTCTCATAACGTTTCTGTTTCAACCCTTCCGTAATGGTTCTGATCAGCTTGGGGCCAAATCCTTTGACCCTTTCGATTTCCCCTTTTTTGAGTGCTGTTTCCAGATCATGCATGGTATTGATATGCAATATTTCATGCAGTCTTCTGACCCTTTTTGGCCCCAGACCCGGGATCTTCAGCATGATCTCAAGATCGTGCGGTATCTCTTTTTCGAGCCGTCTCAGGAGTGAGACCTTTCCCGTTTGGACGATTTCAGTGATCTTCTTGGCAAGTGTATCGCCTATGTTGTATATCTCTGTCAAGTCCTCACCTGCTTCAACCATCTCATGGAAGTTTTTGGGATAGGAACGTATGATACGAGCAGCATTGCGATAGGCACGGATCCTGAAAGGATTTTCATCTTCAAGTTCAAGCAGATCAGCAAGTTTGATAAATTTCTCAGCTATATCACGGTTACTGGCCTGCATCTTCGCTCCTTGATCAATTTGTCAATGCTATATTCTATCATATTTCATCTGCCGCTACTGTTGATCTTTTTAAAACAAAGGTTGCTATATATCAATACATTTGGGCATAATGGTTCTATGAAGATTCCAAAAAATGGCAGTAGTATGATCTCGTTTATAACAACATTTACTATCGCCTATGTGGCGATATGTTTTTTACTTTTTATCTTTCAGCGCCAGATGATCTACTTCCCCACCTCTGAGGTGAGTGTTCCGGGTGTGGCTCACACTGTACTTGATACAGGTGAAGTACGCATTAAGGTCTGGATACTCAATCCGGGCAAGGAGAAAGCACTTATCTACTTTGGTGGAAATGCTGAGAACGTTGCCTACAACATCGATGATTTTGGGACACTTTTTGACGACCGTACGGTTTACCTTGTCAACTACCGCGGTTACGGGGGTAGTAGCGGATCGCCCCATGAAGAGGGGTTTTACAGTGATGCATTATTTGTCTACGACCATTTCATGAAACAGCATACTGCGCTCTGCGTGATGGGCCGCAGTATTGGTGCATCGGTTGCGACCTATCTCACTTCGAAACGTGGCGTTGAGAAACTTATTCTCGTGACACCTTTCGACAGTGCAGTAAATGTCGGCAAAAAGATCTACTGGTTTTTCCCGATGGGTCTCATTTTGAAAGAGCGGTTAGACTCAGCTGGCAGGGCTGCCAAGATCACTACAGACACACTGATCATAGTAGCGGCTAATGATAGGATCATTTCTTATGAGCATACCCACAACCTTGCCCAAGCTTTTACTAAAACACGGGTAGAGGTTGTAACGCTTAGCGATACAGGGCATAACACTGTACACCTGCATCCTGATTACAAGAAGATCATTGCAGCGTTTCTAAGGTAGTTTTTTAATTTATAGTCAATGTAAGATCTTCAGTAATGTCATTAATAAATATAGGATACATTTCAAAAGTCAAAGAGTAGCAGGCCAGACTACTAGAGACAATATACCTTGTTTGATTAGATGATGACTTTTGCCATAATAATACCATCAACTTCACGAAGTTTATCAAGAACATCTTCACTCACTTCCCCGTCAACGTCAATGATATTGTAAGCAAGGTCACCTTTGCTTTTGTTCAGCATATCACCAATATTGACGCTGCTGTCTGCCAGTACAGAAGTAATCTCACTGATCATCTGAGGTACATTCTTGTTTGCAATGATAATTCTTTTATGGCCTGCCTTTACCGGCATTTCGCATGTTGGGAAATTAACAGAGTTTCTGATATTACCTGTTTCAAGAAAATTTTTCACTTGCTGACAGGCCATCGTAGCACAGTTCTCTTCAGACTCCTCGGTTGATGCCCCCAGGTGAGGAATAGGGATCACCCCTTTTACTCCAAGAAGATCAGCACTTGGGAAGTCTGTCACATAAGTTGCTACTTTACCCGATGCCAGTGCTGCTTTGATATCATCATTGTTGACCAGACCGCCTCTTGCAAAGTTCAAGATACTGATACCGTCTTTCATCATGGCAAATTTTTCACTGTTGAACATCTCTTTTGTGCTCTCAAGAAGAGGAACATGGATACTCAGATAATCAACATCTGACAGCAGTGTTTCAAGACCAGTTGCTTTTTTGACATCACTTGAGAGTTCCCATGCGGCATCTACTGAGAGGTAAGGGTCATATCCGACCACTTCCATACCCAGAGCAAGCGCATCATTGGCTACCATCGCTCCGATAGCTCCAAGACCAACGATACCAAGTTTCTTACCTTTGATCTCCTGCCCTCCAAACTGTGACTTTCCTTTTTCAACCAGGGCAGGCACATTTTCGCCTTCATCTTTGATACTTTGTACCCAGCCTATGCCTTCCACAATATCACGTGAAGCAAGTAACAGACTGGTAAGTACAGCTTCTTTCACTGCGTTTGCATTGGCACCTGGTGTATTGAATACAACGATGCCTTTTTCGGAACAACTCTCTATAGGAATATTGTTCGTTCCCGCTCCTGCTCTGGCAACAGCACATAATGTTTCTGGGAGTTCCATATCATGCATCTTAAAACTACGCAGAACAATAGCATCCGCACTTCCTATTTCACTGGCAACTTCGTAATTATCATGAGAAAAGAGATCCAACCCTTTTGGAGCGATCTTGTTTAATGTTTGAATTTTGAACATATCATCTCCTCACTTACTGTTTTTCTGCTGCGAATTTTTCCATAAGCTCAACGAGTGCTTTAATACCATCTATACTCATAGCATTATAGATAGAAGCACGAAGTCCACCGATAGAACGGTGTCCTTTAAGTCCGATCATCCCACTCTCTTCCGTGCGCTTAATGAGTTCTGCTTCAAGCTCTGCATTTTTGTCTTTGATATTGAAAGAGACATTCATCAGTGAGCGTGAATCTTTTTGTGCATGTCCGCTATAAAAACCGTTGCTGTTATCGATCGCATCATAAAGCAATGCTGCCTTCTCTTCGTTCATCTTTTGGACAGCTTTGATACCGCCTTGCTTTTTGATCCACTCCATCGTAAGATTAAGCAGATAGATACCAAAAGTCGGTGGTGTGTTGTAGAGAGAGTTATTCTCAGCATGTGTTGTGTAACGTAATATAGTAGGAACAGAGTCTTGTACTCGGCTAAGTAACTCTTTTTTGGCAATTACAATGGTTACACCGGATGGACCGGCATTTTTTTGAGCTCCGGCAAATAGCATATCAACTTTTGACCAGTCTACAGGATAAGAGAAGATATCACTTGACGCGTCTACTACCAGTGGGGCTTTTGTACTTGGAAATGTTTTATACTGTGTTCCGTAAATCGTGTTGTTTGATGTAATATACGCATAATCTGCATCATCATCAAAGGCAATATCTTTAGGAATTCTGTCAAATGCAGTCTCTTCTGAACTTGCAACGATCTCCATATTCAAGTTTTGAACTTTTACCTCTTTGATCGCTTTTTTTGACCAGCTTCCTGTATTGGCATATTGGATTTTTCCTCCCGTTGCCAGGTTCATCGGTATCATAGCAAACTGTAATGAAGCTCCACCCTGAAGGAACATTACTTCATAATCATCAGGTATTTCATACAGTTCTCTCATCAATGAGATAGCTCCATTGTGCACTTCTTCATACAGTTTGGATCTATGAGAAGCTTCCATGATCGAGATCCCTGAACCTTTAAAGTCCAGCAGCTCTTTTTGTGCCTCTTCAAGTACCTCTGTCGGTATCGTAGCTGGTCCTGCACCAAAGTTAAACGCTCTATTCATTCTCTTTCCTTTTCTTTGTAAAAATGGCCTTAAAAAATTAGACTTATATAAATTTTATCGAATGTAAGAATAAAGGCTCCTGAAGTTATTACCACACCAAGTAAGTACGTTAAAATAGATGCAAAAGAAGCAAGCTCAAAAGGGTATATAAAACTTTTTTAAGTGTAGTGCTTGTTTAAAATAACACTTCCCAGAAAAATGAAAATTTGATACAATAACCCTATGATTATATGTAATTGTATCCTTCACTTAGAACTACCGCATGTTCAGTCACTCAAAGGACGGAGAAGTGTCACCAATAGCATGAAAGAGAAGCTCAAAGCTTTTAATCTCTCCGTACTTGATGTTAGTAGTGAATATGCAAAAGAAGCTGATATTGCTTTTGTCTTTCTCTCTCCAAACTCCCTTGGAGCAGCACAGTACCGTGAAAAGATCGAGAAGATGCTTGAGAGGAATTTTTCTGAGTATCACTTTGATCTGGAGTATGAAGAGATTTGAGTGGGTGAAATACTAAAGACTTCTTATTTGGTATGGTCAGAACGGTAAAAGCTGTAAAGAAAAACACCTATACCGGTGAGGAATCCTATGAGGAACAGATACCAGGGGAAGTGGCTCGGAAGCGCTTGCTCTACCATAGATGCACCAGGGATTATAAATGAAATGATAATGAGAAGTGCTGAGAAAAGCTCAAGCAGTATAAACCTTCTGCCAAAATGTAAAAAATGGTTTTGATGGTTGCGTATCAATGTAATGGTACCAGCATAGATAAATCCTATGGAGACAAGAACCGGTGCCCATACCGGTCCAAGCCATGGTGCAGGTATAAGAAAGAGAATATCCCATGTACCCAGACTTTCGGGCCAGTTTAGAAGCAGTTTCAAATAAATGTAGTAGAAGATGTCCCATACACCAAACAGTATGACAAAAGCTGCAACTCGGCTTTGCAATTTTTTATATGTCAGGCATACCGCTGCCCACATGATGAGTAGTGTTGCTGCTTCACGGAGTACTTCGGTCAACATAATGTGATCAGGGATGATGACTGCAGGAAATGCAAATCCCTCAGGATAATA
>Ga0255433_1075_pt1 | contig 9536 bp, 8 predicted proteins | sample ANMaggSSYBR02H12_FD_182672 | JGI IMG/M metagenome (GOLD analysis project Ga0255433, IMG submission 182672) | Sediment cell enrichment communities from methane seep in Santa Monica Basin, California, United Staets - ANME aggregate JGI... | ecosystem: Environmental > Aquatic > Marine > Cold seeps >...
AGTAAAATACCTCCTAAACCATAGAGGTAAGAGCCAAAGGAGGTATCAAAAAGAAAAAGACTAGCCTGATTGAGATAGCCATTACGCCCAAAGATGCCTATAAGTCCAAAAACTACAATAAGTGTTGGTAAAACCAAAGAGGATGAAAACAATGCTACAAGTAAAGAACGTCCTTTAAAGTGTGACTGATGTGCTAAACTCCAAGCTAAAACAATGCCTACAAAGACCGATAATATAGTTGATAAAAAGGCTTGATAGAGTGTAAATTTTAACAGTGACCATACTCTTGAATCAAGTTGTGTCACACTGGCACCATCTTGTGAGATAAACAGTATAAAAAAGAGTAAAAAGGCAAAAGACAATAACAGTAAAGAGACAAGTCCACCAGGTAAAAGAGAATATTTAAATCTGGAAAAGTCTTTTAACATTGTTATCTTTCTAGTGCTTTTAGCCATTCATTTATAATTACTTTTCTATTTTTGGCTATGATTTTCCCATCTACCAAAAGCATCTCTTTGGGCATGGTTAATGTATCAAACGCTGCAGGTAAACTTTTTTTTGTTTTTACAACCGGATATGCCCAATTGGCTGTAGGTATGATATCTGCAAATGTTTCACTATGCATAAATGCTAAAAACTTTTTAGCCAACTCTTTATGTTTGGAAGACTTTAACACAGCTGCCACTTCGATCTGCCCATAATGCCCCTCTTTGAAATGTGCAGTTTTATAATTTGTTTTCTTCTCTTCAATGATATGATATGCAGGTGAAGTTGTATAAGATAACACCATATCAGCTTCACCTCTTAAAAACAATCCATAAGCTTCTGACCACCCCTTTGTGATGGTTAAAATGTGAGGAGAAAGCTTTTTCCAATATACTCCTGCTTTTTCTTTATAAACTTCTTTCACCCATAAGAGTAAGCCCAGTCCTGCTGTGGAGGAGCGAGGATCTTGTATCACGATTTTAAAATCTTCCGGCATAGCTGCTAATTCTTTAAAAGAGAGTGGTGGATTCTTAAGTTTGTTCTCATCATACACAAATGCAAAATAGCTATAGTCAAAAGGTACAAAGTTTTCATCGGAGTATGCTACAGGTAAGTCTAGTTTTGTAGTGTTTAAGTCGTGGGTTGTAAAAAGTCCTGTACTGTTTGCAGTTTGAGCAATGCTTGTATCAAGACCAAGTAAGATATCTGCTTTGGTATTTTTACCTTCAAGCTGTATTTTTCTCAATGCTCCTATGGAACTAGAGAGACCTACAAACTTTAGCTCACAATCATACTCTTTTTCAAAAGCTTCTTTTATCTTAGGTGCAGGACCCCACGAAGCCGCAAAGGCATCATAGGTATAGATAGTGAGGGTGGGTTTCGTATTGCCTGCTAATGCAGTGATACTCAGTAGTATGGTTAGTAATAATAATCGTATCTGTTTAAGCATTTAGGATTATACCATAGTGATCAAAGAGCATCTTAATAGATACCTTTTCGGTTATTTCCTACAAGTTTAATTACAAAGATCGAATCAGGAATTTCATTAAATACAGACAAAATTTCTTTTTCTAACATGCGCATAATCGTTGTATAATCTCCATGCACTTGTGTACTAAGTTCATTACGTACTATTTCTACACTTGTCTCTTGCTCTAAAGCAGCGATAAATGCTAAAATAGGTTCTTCAAAACCTTTTTGAAGAGGATAAAGACTAATATCTACTGAAATTTCCATATCTCACACTCCATTAAAAATCATACGAAACAGTTAAACCTGCTGTTCTTGGTGCACCCAATTGTGTATAAAGTTCTGTTTCATAGAATTTAGAAGGATTGTTTCCAAAGCTTCCAAATCCACGTACATAGTACTCTTCATCTGTTATATTTCTGACCCATAAACTTGCAGAAAAACTACCATTTGTATACTCAAGACTAGAGTTTAAAAGTGCATACGAATCTGATTTTTCATCATGTCTGTTAGAGAAATAGTAACTACCTTTTCCTTCAACATTGGCTTTGAATGTCCATGCTTCCAAAAAGAAATAATCAAAACCAATATTATATTGATACTCCGGAGAATTTGCAGGTGCACGTCCTGTTACATCAACTGCTGTAGGATTTGGATCGTTATACTCATCAAATTTTGCTTTGAGTAAACCTAAACTTGTATAAAGATGTAGACCATCTTGAGGGTAATAGTCGATTTGTGATTCCAACCCATAGTACGTTCCTTCTGCTGCATTTGTCAAGTAGTCAATAAATTCTGTACTACCGTCTGCACGATGATCAACTACAGAACTTTTTACCTGCTGGTCTTTTCTCTTCCCGTAAAAAAGGTTTAAACGGCTTTTCACTGTATTATTAAAATGACTGGAATTCACACCTGCATCCAAGTTCCATAAATTCTCAGTCTGATACTCTTTGGCTTCCGGTGTCAATCTGTAATCAGCATTCACTCCTCCAGGCTTGTATCCTTTTGAAAGTGTAACATAGTAAAGACGGTCTGCATCAGCCTGGTAATTTAATCCCAATTTACCACCACTCAAAAGTTCATCGGTATCAATATTTATATTCTCAGTATCACTGTATTTGGCTTCCCAATTTTCAAGTCTTAAGCCGGCTACCAATGTAAGTTTATCGTTAAGATGTGTATCTAACTGTCCATATACTGCTTTATTGACCGTGTCATACTGACTGTAGAATGGTGTGGCAAGATAAGTATAGTTTCTTGTAAGATCTTCTGAATAATCTTTATAATACACACCCACTGTCCAATCTGTACTTCCGTTAAAGATACGACCCTCTTCATCTGAAACCATTCTTACATCAATATCTGCCTGTTTTCTATCTCTTAAATACTGGTCAAAAGAACTATATGCCCATGCAGGATCAAATTCGCCTACATAAGACCAATCCTCATCATAACTGTATTCCATATCGGATTTGCTGTAACTGAGACTAGAGATCAAATGCATTTTTGAATTGACCTGGTAGGTTGATCTTAGTGAAAAAGCATCCGTTTTCTGCGTATCTTTTCCTGGTTGATCAGCATGTGAATCTCTTGTATTATCCAATGTCCAGGCATCGTACCCATTGTCAATATCTACATGCATGAGTGTCAGATCAATAGTATGGTTATCTGAAGCAAACCAGCGAAACTTTGCTTTGGCTGTTAATTCATCAATGTTATTGGTATCTTCGCGTCCCAAATAACTGTTGGTCATGTATCCGTCACTCATATTCTTATATAAAGAAAATCTTGCCAGTAATTTATCTTCAACGATGGGTGCGTTTAAAGCAATACCTATGGCTTTGGTATTATAGTTCCCTACTGTTGCTTCTATATGTCCGTTTGCGTCATTTGTCGGATTATTACTCTCAATGTTAATAACCCCGGCCATACCGTTTGCACCAAAAGTAGTCCCCTGGGGTCCTCTCACTACTTCTATCTGATTGACATCAAACAGTGTCACACCTAGAGCACTTTGAGAAAAGTCAATACCATCAACCATAATTCCTACTGAAGGATTTACCGGTGTAGTAAACTGGCTTCTTTCTCCAATACCACGGATCTGAATATATTTCGCTTTGGATGCACCCGATGAAAAATTCACATTGGGTACAGCAGCGATCGTCTCCACAAAAGATTGTGATGATTTGTCATAAATGTCTTTTTCGCTGATGATACTTACACTGTTACTTACCTGCGAAAGATTCTGGTCTCTAAAGTCAGCCCCTACAACTATAGGATCAAGTGTCAATTCATTTTCTGCAAATGCTGCTGTATGCAATAGTGCATAAGCTGCTATCATTGATATGGTTAAAGTTTTGGATTTCATTTTGGTTTCCCTTAAAATATTTATCTATAAAAAAGGGGGAGAGGTATATAAAAAAGATAAAAAATTATCTTCTAAAATTATGTACGATTCTCTTCCCTACGCTGGAATTATCCAGTTCAAGTTCGGCGGGTTAGCAACTGCTATCTCAGCTTGAATCTTTAAAGATTCAGCACCCCGAGAGTATTGAGTTCCCGAATATACTCAAATAAGATAAAACTTACCTTATTAAGCTTTCAAATACTTAAAGGATAGGTTCTTTGCGCTCATTTATTTCTTTTTTATAATTAAATTTAAGGGATGAAGACGAATGTAAACTTTTGTATAAAAATACTTTGGAGAGTTCTACACTTTTAGCCAAGTTATACCCTAAGGCCAAATACGTAGCAATAGCTGAGGAGAGTACACATCCTGTACCGTGAGTGTGTGTAGTTTTTAGTCTTGCTGTACTATATGTTGATAGATGTAAAGGCTTCTGCACGAGATGATCTATTGCATTTTCTTTATCTGTACTATGCCCACCCTTTATCAACACAGTATTTGCACCCAAATCAAATAAAGCAGATGCCATAGTAGGTATATCATCCTCATTCCCTAAATAATTTGTACTGAGAAGTGTGTTTACTTCTGGTATATTAGGGGTGATCAAGTCCACGCGTGGGAAAAGCTCTTTCACCATCATTTCAATAGCACACGGTTCCAAAAGAGACTTTCCACTTGAACTTACAAGCACAGTATCAAGTACAATATTTTTCAGTTTATATCTATCTATAGCATCTACAACTACTGAGATGATTTCTTCATTTGCCAACATACCTATTTTTACTGCATCCACCTGAACATCATCCAGTATACTTTCCAATTGTGCTTTAAATATCTCTTTAGCAGTGGCAGAAACTGCTTTTACCCCTGTGGAATTTTGTGCTGTCAGTGCGGTGATAGTCGTAAACGCATATCCGCCTAAAGCATGAATCGTCTTGGCATCGACTTGTATGCCTGCCCCTCCATAAGAGTCTGAACCCGCTATGCTAAGAACTGTAGGAATGTAGTTATCCGGCATATTTCTCAAACGCTCTCATAAGTGCAGTAGTTCTTTCTTTAGATACTTCTCCCTCTTCCAATACATCTGAGATCATTGCAATCCCATTTGCAGCTTTGGTTAAAGCTACTTCTTTGATGTTGTCAATATTGATACCGCCAATAGCTACAATGGGATAAGCAACATCAATTGCCCATCTTTTTAAATCCTCTATACCTACAGGATTATAAACCATCTTTTTAGAGTTTGTCTCAAAAATAGGCCCAATAGCTAAATAAGAAGGCTCAAATGCCATAGCAATTTGTATTTCATTAGTGGTATGTGTACTAATACCTAATCTAATACCTGCATCAAATATAGCTTCTACATCTGCTTCCTGTATGTCTTCTTGTCCAAGGTGGATACCATATGTTTTATGTTTAATGCCTAGTTCCCAAAAGTCATTGAGGAAAAATCTGGCATTATATGCTTCTGAGATTTGTATAGCTTCTATGACTTCATTTTCCAATACATCACCAGACATATCTTTAACACGTAGTTGTGCGGTTGTTATGCCTATTTCATAAAGTGGTTTTAGTTTGTAGGCTCTATCTACTACTGGGTAGATACCTAGTGCGGTGTTTCCACAATCTTTGAATTTCATATTTTCTCTTTTTCCAAATTTTTAACTATTTTGTATAATTGCCTATTATATTCATTGAGGCGTTGTTTCTCTCAAATCGCTCTGCTTACAAGGGTGTTCGAGACGACAAAGGCATACTTCGTGTGATTAATGGTTATTTGAACTGGTGCCAAAAAGGCGTACCCACCGTTGGTGTAGAAGGTGAAGCAAATTCACGCTGTTGCATCGTACCCGACTCATATCCTAAACGTCCTGCTTCTACAGCACATCTAAATGCATTTGCCATTTTCACAGGGTCTTGTGCAAGTGCAATGGCAGAATTCAATAATACACCATCATAACCAAGTTCCATCGCCTGTGTTGCATGTGATGGCTTACCTATACCTGCATCGATAATAAGTTTCAACTCCGGGAACTGTTTCCTAATGGCGATAAGGTTGTCAGGGTTCATCAGTCCTTTGCCAGAGCCTATCATCGAACCCCAAGGCATGATGATCTTACATCCTACATCAGCTAAACGTTTAGCCACTACCAGATCATCTGTCGTATAAGGAAAGACTTCAAAACCTTCTTTTATGAGTACCTCCGCTGCTTTCAGCGTTTCAAAAGGATCTGGCTGCAAGTTATACTGATCACCGATGACTTCAAGTTTTATCCAGTTTGTACCAAAGACTTCTCTTGCCATCTGCGCTGTGGTAATGGCCTCTTTAGCAGAGTGACATCCAGCCGTATTTGGTAATACTTCAATGCCTAGAGATTTTATAATATTCCAAAAGTTATTACCAGTCCCCTCAGCTGCTGCTTGGCGACGCAAAGCTACTGTAACTATCTGTGCACCTGATGTTTTAATAGCATCTTCCATATTTGCAGGTGATGGGTAGAGTGCAGAGCCTATAAGCAGTCTGCTACTTAAAGTTTTTCCACCTATCTCCCAAGTGTTTCTTGATTGTTCTATAAGTTTCGTCATGTTATCCACCTTGTACGGGAGCAAGTATCTCTATGCTGTCATTGTCACGTATGATAGTTGTTTCATAGGTAGAAAGAGCAACAAATGTACCATTTAACGCTAAGGCAAATCCTTTTTTTCTATACTTAAGTTCTTTGATTACTTCTTTAACATTCATCTCATTACTTATTTCTGTTCTAACGCCATTGACTATAACTTCTATCATTTGTATATTCCTTCTTTTAATGCTTGTTCTACTACTGCCGGTGCCAACAAGTATCCATGTCTATATAGTCCATTGATACGCGTCAACTTATCTGTATTTTCAATGCGTGGCAAGTTATCTTTAAATGCCGGACGGCAATTTGTCTCTGTGTTGACTATGCGTGCTTCTGCGAAACCTGAATGCACAGAAAATACTGCTGAGAGGAGTTCAAGACTCGAACGTACTGACATCGGGCTTGTGTCTTCACTCTCTATCTCCGTTGCACCTACCACATAACGCTTAGATCCTGGTGTTTGAGATATCTTACACTCATTACAATACTCAATATCCATACCCTCACAACCATTTTCACGAGGTACAATATATATTTTGTAACGTGGATGAAGTAGTCTGGTTGGACGTGTAATGTTTATCTCTGAAGATTCAAGCCAAAATACTTCACCTCTTACACCACGCAGATCATCAAAATGCTCTTTAGCGCCTAAGCCTCTCGAGTCGAACACCCAATCAAACTCTTCTACTTTATCTTCATAGAAAACTTTAGCCGGCTCGATACTTTCTACTTTGGTATGATCCATCCATGTAACATTGGGATTCATACTTAAGATATTAGTAGAGAATGCCATAAACCTTTGTGCATCTACCTGCCCTTCATCTTTAAGGTAAAATGCTTTACTGTGATGACCAAGTTCAGGTTCCAGTTCTACTAACTCTTTACTCTCGAGCATCTCAATCTCTTTAGCTTCTTCTACTTTATAACGAAGAGAAGCAATAAAATGTTCAAGCTCTCCCATATCTTGAGGATGAGCAGTGATGATCGTTCCTTTTAGCTGTAAACCATCATACACACCTGCCTCTTTTAAAATATCCGGCCAAAGTTCCATGGAACGTTTACCATACTCGAAGATAACAGATTCAGCTGTCTCTAACTCTGCAAATGGAGCCAACATACCGGCAGCTGTAAAGCCAGCTGCATCAGTTCCCTCTTTACTACTTTTATCAAAAAGTGTAAGGGTATGCCCCTTTTTTAATAAGTTAAGTGCCAAGACTCTACCTACTAAACCAACACCTATAATTGCTATATTCATACCATTCTCCATTAATCACACGAAGTGTGCCTGTCTCTGTGAACGACATTGAAAGCAAAGCGTTTCGAGAACAGAGACGATTTTTTGCTTCTTTTTTCTAAAAAAAGAAAGAGAGAAACACCACCACAGTCAAGCAAAAAGGAAGCTTGACAAACAAACATTATATATATTCCCACACAGAGCATGAGAACAAGTTTAGTTGAAACTTAGCCGTTTACCTTATCAGCCTCAACATACACTTCAGACCCATGTTCTTTAAACACTTCTGACATTTCATCCATCCCTTTTTGTCTTGCAGTCTCTACATCTGTACCAAGTTCATCTGCGTACTCACGAACTTCAGCAGAGATTTTCATAGAACAGAATTTAGGGCCACACATAGAACAAAAATGTGCTACTTTTGCTGCTTCCATTGGCATAGTTTCATCATGATATTCTCTTGCTCTGTCAGGATCAAGTCCGATGTTAAACTGGTCAACCCATCTAAACTCAAAACGTGCCAAAGACATCGCATCATCTCTCGCTCTTGCACCTGGATGACCTTTTGCAATATCTCCGGCATGTGCTGCTATTTTATAAGTGATAAGTCCTTCTTTAACGTCATCTCTGTTTGGAAGGCCAAGGTGTTCTTTGGGTGTTACATAACAGAGCATCGCACAACCATACCAGGCTATCATTGCTGCACCTATTCCTGATGTGAAGTGGTCATATCCTGGAGCAATATCTGTAGTTAAGGGTCCAAGTGTATAGAATGGTGCTTCATGACACCACTCCAGTTGTTTCTCCATATTCTCTTTGATCATATGCATTGGTACATGACCAGGACCTTCGATAAGCGTTTGAACATCGTGCTTCCAGGCAATTTTAGTAAGATTTCCAAGCTCTTTAAGCTCTGCAAACTGTGCTTCATCATTTGCATCAGCTCCCGAACCTGGACGTAGACCATCACCTAAAGAGAAAGTCACATCATACGTTTTCATAATTTCACAGATCTCTTCAAAGTGTGTGTTCAAGAAGTTCTCTTTATGGTGGTGGATCATCCATTTAGCCATAATAGCACCACCACGAGATACGATACCCGTTACACGTTTAGCAGTCATCGGTACATGATGTAAAAGCAGCCCCGCATGAATCGTAAAATAATCCACTCCTTGCTCTGCCTGCTCTATAAGCGTATCTCTAAACACTTCCCAAGTCAAATCTTCAGCAATTCCGTTTACTTTTTCAAGTGCCTGATAGATAGGTACAGTCCCAATAGGTACCGGAGAGTTACGCAAGATCCAGTCACGTGTAGTGTGAATGTTTTTACCAGTAGAGAGATCCATAACTGTATCTCCACCCCATCTGATGGACCAAACCATCTTCTCAACCTCTTCAGCAATGGACGATGTTGTAGCTGAGTTACCAATGTTTGCATTAACTTTAACCAGGAAGTTACGTCCAATGATCATTGGCTCAACTTCAGGGTGATTGATATTACATGGAATAACTGCTCTACCTTCAGCTACTTCTTTTCTTACAAATTCTGGTGTAATTATCTCTGGTAAGTTTGCACCAAAATTTTCACCTTTAAGCCTAGCTTCTCTCTCTTCATCTTGAAGGTACTCTTCAGTCATTGCCAAGTTTTGATTTTCACGAATAGCAATGAACTCCATCTCAGGAGTGATAATTCCTTGTCTTGCATACCAAAGTTGAGATACATTTCTCCCTTTTCCATTCTCATCTTTTTTGGCTCTAAGTGGTGTTCTTACAAGACCTTTAGCTCCAGCAGTTACAAAGTCGAGTTGCTCAT
>Ga0255433_1076_pt1 | contig 9521 bp, 10 predicted proteins | sample ANMaggSSYBR02H12_FD_182672 | JGI IMG/M metagenome (GOLD analysis project Ga0255433, IMG submission 182672) | Sediment cell enrichment communities from methane seep in Santa Monica Basin, California, United Staets - ANME aggregate JGI... | ecosystem: Environmental > Aquatic > Marine > Cold seeps >...
AATGCTGGAGAGTGATCAAAAAGAGAATATGAGATTAAAAAGAAGATGAATAGGATAGAAAAATTAAAATTAATAGAGGGTTAAAACTCAAACCCTCCACCTGCGCCTTTACTCATGCTGTCGTAAACTGCTTTGATGTAAGAGTCACGCACTTCACAGTCAAGCAGTTTCTCACAGTTCATACAACTTTTTACTTGATGTAGTACTTGACATGCTTCGAGTTCAGCCTTTTTTTGTTTTAAGGCTATCTTCCACTCATCAAGTACTTCTTCAGACATCTACATTTCCCCTATGCTTTACTAGCGTAAGCATCTTTAAGTTTATTTATCTCATAGTGTGAACCAAAGAAACATGGGCTGGTATCGTGTGGGTGTTCAGGGACAAGTTCCATGAGTCTCATACCCTTATCATCAACTGCCTGACCACCGGCTTGTTCAAACATGAAGGCAAAAGGGATCACCTCAAAAAGTTGTCTGAGTTTCCCGTCGGGTTTATCTGAAGTACCGGGGTAAGAGAATATTCCGCCGCCTTTGAGGAGTATTTGGTGAAGATCCGGAACCATACCGCCAGAGTATCTTAGGCGATACCCTTCAGCAAAAAGATCATCTACGAATGTTTTGTGATGTTCACTCCAATTCTGTTGTGTACCACCTGGAGCATTGAGTTTACCTTTTCCTTCAAGTTTTATTTCCTTGATGAAATCAAAAAGTCCTTCTTGTGCTCTATAGTGTAAAGGAGTTTCATCTTTTGTAGCAAGTAGAAGTTCGATACGAGGACCATAAACCACATAGGCAGCAGCAACAAGGTTTTCACCTTTGAGTTCACCTTCGTAGATACCAAAGATAGTCCCTACAGAGAGGTTGACATCTGCAAGACTTGAACCATCCAGTGGGTCATAACAGATCGTATATTTTCCATCAGCATGTAGCTCTAAAACACCTTCTTTTTCTTCACTTACCAATGATTTGACAAGAGAGATATCTTTAAAAGCCTGCTCTATGATATAGTCACACTTAACATCTAGTTTGAGTTGCTCTTCACCTGAAGTGTTCTCACTGTCACTGTATCCTAAGTCTTCAGTTTTGATCGCATGGTCTATCTTGATCGCAACCTTTTTAATGGTGTCAAATATGCTTAGCATCTATATCTCCTTTTGTTTATATATTTTTAGAATTATGCTTGATCCATTCTATGATCTGAGCAGTGTTGTTAAGGTCAAGTATATCAATATCTTTTGGTATAGTATACTGTGTCGGGTCGATAGTCTCATCTACGGCGATAGCTTCACTGCAATCAAAGTAACTCTCATCTATCTTGTTTCTAAAAATAGCGATACGAGGAAGTGGAAGTGTTTTGAGACCTTCTACAAGTAGGATATCAAAGTTATTTATCATCGCTACGATATCCTCAAGTGTTTTCTCTCTCCTGGAAAAGTATGTAGTACGTGTAGGAGAAGTCACAACAACTTCTGCACCGGTTTGTGAAAACTTGTAGCTGTCTTTTCCTTCAACATCAAATACTGCTTTGTCTTTAGGATCATTTTTGATGATGGCAACTTTTTGTTCTTCTATAAGTACTTTTGCTACTTTCTCTATAAGAGTGGTTTTTCCACTACCTGATGGTCCTGTAAATGCTACTGCAACTCTTTTGTTCACGGCTAATATTTCCTTGATGCTTATTAAAACTATTATACTGAAATCTTTATTGAAACTATGTTAAACTCTTACGAAATTATGAGGAGGACTGATGTATAAGATTTTAACTACAGTCATTACTTTAGCTCTCCTTGCAGGTTGTACTTCTAAAGAAGAAAAAGCACTCATGCAAGCGTATGAGAAAAAGAAGTCTTATCATCAACAACTTCAAAAAACTGAAAAAATACAACTTTATAATGGACTTATTACTAAAGCAGTACTGACTGCAACTTACCTCAATGAACAAAACATAGATAAAAATAACAAGTCTGATGAAGTTTTTGTAGTGGGTGTTTATATAGAAGAGAGTGAAGAGGAGTCATTTGATCAAGAAGAGTACAGTCTGACACTCAATGGAAATGCTCCTAAAAGTATTAAAGAATTGGAAGCAGATGATCCCCTGTTGAAACATATCTCTTTTGTATCAGAGTGGAATTATTTTTATCTTGTCACTTTTTCTCATGTCTCAAGTAAAAGTTTTAAATTGATCTTTAAAAGTGAACTGTATGGTAAAGGTGAGTTACGCTTTGCCAAAGTGGCTAAATATGTGTTGACCAAGAAGGCATTTTAGTCAACACAGATATTTTATTTTCTAAACTTGTCTGTTTTTGCAGGGTTCGTTAAAGTCTTTAAAAATGGCAAGATACGTGTTGATATTCCAAGTTTATTAAGATATACGACATAGTTTGTGAGGACACGTTTTCCATACTCTCTGGCTTCTATATTGGTCATTTTCTCCATACTTAAATAAGGTTCAAATGCACCGGTTCTAAAATAGTTAGGTTTTTTAATGAGCCTTTTTGTGAAGCCTATACCTCCATTGTATGCATAGGCTACAAAAAGTGGATGGTAGAGATATTTGTTCAGATAATCAAGGTGGAAATCTGCATACTCTATGGCTTTGTAAGGGCTGAACATCATATCTAGATCCATATACTCTCCTTTTTCCTTTGCGATATGCTCAATGAGAAAAGGCATGAACTGCATCATACCAAGTGCAAAAGAACGTGAGACAGACGCAGGAATAAAACGACTCTCTTGTCTTGCTATAGAGTAGATGAGAGCTTGCCGTTTTTTTGAAAATTGCTTAATGGTTTTTCGGTAAGGCATAGGGAAATAGGATTTTTGATAGTTGCATGCTTTGGCTTTGAGGTATGTATGCATACCAATGGTTGCCTGAGACTCACAATCATCTGCAAGATCGTCCAGGTCTGCATCAGGATGATTCATTTTAGCTTTCATTTTGGCCCAATCTATAGGGTCTTTGGCATCAATCCCAAAAACACGACTTTTGCTTACACGAGGTGTGATAATTGTTTTAGGGTATTTGCTATGGGTGATATCCGCTGCCAAAAGAGTGTACATATTAATATGATAGCTCTCTTTTATTTTTTTAAGATACTTTTTTTCTTTTGTTAAAAGATAAAGCCAAAAGAGTGTTTTGTCTTTTTCCCATCGTTTAGTATATAGTCTATGTGCCTGATGGAAATTGGTAATGGCTTTTTGAAGCTTTTTACGTTCTACCATCTTGATACCGTCACTGAATAACTTATTTGCCTGTGCTCTCTGTCTCCATGCATTTTTATCTTTCTCTGCTGTTTTAAAAGGAGGAGGTTTAGGGATTAAACGAGCATTTTTTCCTGTTTTCTTTTTATAGGCAACTTTGAGTTTTTTGTTTAAACGATCAGCATCTTGTATGATAGACTTTGCTTCTTTGGTTGTTGTATTTTTTTGAGTGAGAAAACGCCAAATATAGTAGTCCTTTTCAACACTTTGAGGCATTTTATGTACCTCTGAGTAGGTAAGTTTTTTAGCTTCAAGTGTAGATGCACCTAACGTAAAGCCAGTGATAAGTGTTAAAAACAGATATTTTATCTTCATTAATTACCCTAAAACTGCACGCATCATAAAGTTATCGAGCAGTTGAAGTCCCAAGATGATGACCAGTGGAGAAAGATCTACTCCAGAGAAGACAACAAATGGCATTTTACGTCTGATGAAATCAAGTGCAGGTTCTGTCAAACGATAGAGTATTTGTACTATGGGGTTATGTGGATCAGGACGCACAAAGCTGAGTAATGCAGCGATGATGACTATCCAAATGTAAAGATTCATTACTGTGTGTAGGGTTTGTACGATGGCATATATAAGAGCACTCATGAGGCTACCTCCAATAGATAAGATTTGATAAGTGGATAAATATCACTAAGTTCCGGACCATGCTCGGCACCTGTGAGTAAAAGTCTAAGAGGCTTAAAGAAATTCTTGCCTTTCAGACCACTCTCTTTCATAATGTAAGATTTGAATTCATCAAAAGTATCGATCATCGGTGCATCAGCGATGAGTTTTTCCATGATACGCATCTGCGCACCCCACTCACACTCAAAGTCTTTAGGTATGAAGATAGGTTTTATCTTGGCTTCAAGTTCATTGGTCGTACTGGCTTCTTCCAGGTAGATCTTTGCAAGTTTACCGATATCTGCATCTGCAAATCCAAAAAGAGAAGAGAGTCGTTTGTCATCCATCATACCGAGGTGCTTACGGTTAATGAAACGAAGCTTATCTATGTCAAATTTGGCTGCAGATCTTGAGATGTTTTCCAGTTTGAACCACTCCAGTGCTTCCGGCATGGTAAAGATCTCAGTGGGTGCTTTGTTACCAAGAAGTAAAAGATAGTTAGCAATGGCATCAGGAATGAATCCTTGTTCAAAAAGCCATTTTACAGAACTTGCATCATCTCTTTTACTCATCTTCTTACCCTCTGTGTTGAGGATGATAGGCAGGTGTGCATAGTCAGTCTCTTGCTCATAGCCTAAAAGCTGTTTGATGTGTTTCTGTTTAGGTGTATTGGAGAGATGGTCTTCTCCTCTTACGATGAGGCTTACACCGGAGATCATGTCATCACATGCACAAGCAAAGTTGTATGTAGGTGTTGAATCAGCTCTAAGTATGACAAAACTGTCCACTTCATTGGGTGCAGTTACAATGTTACCTTTGATGAGATCATGATTGGTGATAGCCCCATCAGGTGTTTTAATACGGATCACAAACGGTATGTTATCCTCTTTGAGTTTGGCTAACTCTTCAGCACCCACATAAGAACAACGTCCACTGTAGCGGTATGCAACTCTGTTTTTCTTTGCATCTTCTCTGTCAGCTTCCAGTTGTTCGGGTGTACAAGTACAGACAAAAGCTTTTTTCTCTTCAAGCAGCCTGATCGCAAGTGTCTGGTGCATATGAAGGTTTTCACTTTGGTGACTCACAGAGTTATGCGGCAACGCAAACTTCTCTAAGATCTGCAGGATCTCCGTATCTTTTCCCTCTATATTATGCTCTTTATCCGTGTCTTCAATACGTATAATGAAATTGACATCTTTTTGTTTAGCAACTATATAGTTAAAAATGGCTACACGTAGGTTACCTATGTGCATATCACCTGTAGGTGAAGGAGCAAATCTTAGCATTTATGTGACTCCGATAGTGGTTGATTTATATTTATGGTATTATAGGGTTTTTTACTTTAACACTTCTGATTTATATCTTTATCAAAACTCAACTTTTCATACCCTTGTAACCGACTCTTCGCACAGATATATTAATGAATCATGTTCACATTTTTTGCATTACGTCAAAAACTCAAAGGCTAATGTTCAATTAGCCTTTTGGGTTAATTTATTATTTTAACTTCTCAGCCACAAGCTCATTTACCACTTTTGGGTTTGCTTTGCCCCCTGTGGCTTTTAGTACTTGCCCTACAAAGAAACCTAATAGTTTGGTGTTCCCTGCTTTAAACTTAGCAACATTGTCTGGATTTTTTGCAATAATCTCATCAATAATAGGTGATATTTTAGAAGGGTCACTTATCTGGACAAGTCCTTTATCTTCCACTATTTTAGTAGGGTTTTCTCCAGATTTCACCATCTCTTCAAATACTTGTTTAGCTATCTTACTTGAAATAGTTTTATCATCAATCATCTTAACAAGCTCAGCTATTTGTTTAGTATTAAATTTTAGCTCATTTACTTGCTTTTCTTTTAACTCTCTAGCTACATCATTGGACACAATGTTAGCTAAACCTACAGGGCTATTGAGCACAGCTAGAGCCTCTTCATAAAAAGAAGATAGTTTTTCATCACGCGCTAGAGTATTGGCTACTTCACTGTTTAGACCAAGATCAGCAGTATACCTATTAAATAGTGCTTGTTGCTCTTCACTCATAGCTGCTACTTCACCATCTATTTGTTCTTTTTTAGCTTGTGGTTTAGGTGTAGGTTCAGTTACTTTTGTCTTTTTACCCCAAGAGTCTTTAAGCCCGACAATTTTATTAAAAACAGGGTTTTCATCAGTGTAGTCAATAGGATCAGCATAAAAATACCCTTGTCTTTCAAACTGAAATCTCTCATCAGGTTTTTCAGTTATCACAGCTGGCTCAATAAGAGCATTTTTGATAACCTGTAAAGAGTCAGGGTTTATATCTTCTACTCCCTCAGGTGCTTCATCTTTAAATAATCTGTCATAAAGCCTTATTTCAACTTTCTTAGCCTCTTTAGCACTCACCCATTGGATAGCACTTTTAACTTTGATACCACTAGTATCCGAGCCACTTTTAGAGTCAGGATGATACTCTGCTTTTATCTCTATGATATTACCACTAGCGTCTTTTATAACTTCCTTACAAGTAATAATATAACCGTGTCTAAGTCTCACTGGTTGTTCAGGTGTAAGACGGAAGTAACCTTTTGGAGGGTTCTCCATAAAGTCATCACGCTCAATATAAATCTCACGAGAGAAAGGTATCTTTCTTGAACCCTCTTTAGGTACATCATGTGGGTAGTATGAAGCATCAATCTCTTCAGTCCCCTCATAATTCTCAATCGTTACTTTTAGTGGGTCAAGCACACATAGTACACGTGGTACTTTTTTGTTTAAATCATCTCTTATAGAAAATTCAAGTTGCGCAACATCAACCATTGAGTTTGCTTTTGCTATACCTATACCATCACAGAAATTCAAGATAGACTCTGGCGTATAACCTCTTCTTTTGTATCCAGCGATTGTTGGCAGACGAGGGTCATCCCATCCACTAACTTGTCCACCTTCAACCAGTTCTAAAAGCTTTCTTTTACTCATAACCGTATAGTTAATACCCAGTCGTGCAAACTCATGCTGGTAAGGTCGCAACAATGTTAACCCAAGGGTATCAAGTACCCAATTATAAATATCACGGTTGTTTTCAAACTCCAATGTACAAATAGAGTGAGAAACACCTTCAATATAATCAGATAAACAATGAGCAAAGTCATACATTGGGTAAATAGACCACTCATCTCTTGCTCTAAAGTGATGCGCATGTCTGATACGATATAAAAGTGGATCTCTCATTTTCATATTGGCAGCAGACATATCAATCTTGGCTCTTAATACGTGTTCACCGTCTTTAAATTCACCCTTTTTCATTCTTTGGAAAAGGTCTAGGTTCTCTTCAACACTACGCTCAGCGAATTTACTGCGTTTTCCCGCCTCGGTAACAGTCCCACGATATTCACGAATCTCCTCTTCACTTAGACTATCAACGTACGCCTTGCCCATTTTAATGAGTTCAACGGCGTAATCGTATAGCTTAGGGAAATAATCAGAAGTAAAATGTACATTATTATCAAAGTCAAATCCAAGCCACTCTACAGCATCTTTAAGAGCCTCAACATATTTTGTGTCTTCTTTAGTTGGATTTGTATCATCCATTCTAAGGTTACAGTGACCATTATAATCACGTGCAATACCAAAATTTATAACGATAGACTTAGCATGTCCAATATGTGGGAACCCATTAGGCTCTGGAGGAAATCTTGTAACAACCTCTTTGTACTTGCCTGACTTTAAGTCCTCTTCAACTATTGTACGTAAAAAATCTTTGCTCTCTCTCATTAAATTAACCCTTTTGATTTTGAAACTTTTATAAGAGTTGTATTTTATCAAATTAGAGCTTATAATATCTCAGATAAAGAGTTTACTTTTTACTAGTACAGTAGCTCCAGCTACTGTACTTACTATCAGACTTTGATTTTGTTGTTTGTAGTCTGATAGAAGTTCAACAGCTGGAGCTGTTGAACGAGTAAAATATGTTTGATTATAAGGTTTTGGTTTTAGAAAATAAAAAGTGTGTGATGTTTTACTTCAGTGACACTGTGGTGTTAACTACGAGGACTTGTTAGATTTTCTTTCCTTATCAAGAAGCATTTTTACATGTTTATTCATATCTTGTGCTTGTTTTTCTTTCTTGGCCCATTCTTCTTGCGTTTTTGGTTTTCTGCCAAATTCATCTTGTGTCATAAGAAGTTTTCCATTTTCACCACCCATAAAAATTTCACCGGGATACCCCATTGATTTAAATTTATCAGAAATTAAAATTCTGTCTAATTCTGACCAACTCTTAACAGTTATATATTTTTCTGGATATAACCATTCTTTGTTTGCTGCAGCAATATATTTATTGGCTCTTTTTTTTAAAATATAGTTAATTCCTAAGACAGATTCTTTATCTAGTTTTCGACCTCTATGTATATCTGTATAATTAGCTATTGTATCATCAAAAAACCTAGCATTTGTTCTAGTCTTCATTCCATCTGTTTTTTCAGGACTTTTCGTATATTCTAGATTAGTAAGAATTACACAATGATTTAAGTCTATTGGGAATATTGTTCGTGTTCCTATTAATTCTATTCCAGGGTCATAAGGAAAGTTACAATGACTCGAAGTTAAGTCACAAGCAGAATTATATGTTGTTATTGGGGTGTCACTTACTATAAATTTCACATCAGAATCTTCAGCACTGACAATTTCCATAGTTGCTTCTACCCACATTGTACAATGCATACGACGCACATATTGCATTTTATGTAATAACTCATTATAGTCACTTGGTTTTAATACCGATAATATCCAGTTTAATCCCTTTGGTGTTCTAATCTTCTGAGCATCCATATACTCAAAAAAATTTACAAAATGAGGGTGTAATTCTTTTATCCAATTTTTAGAAACTAATGCAGGTAAAGCCAATGACCCTTGTGCATCAATTTTACCAAATAATCGTTTTTCTATTTCATCATTCTCTACTCCAAAATACTTTGTAGTATATAAATCAACCTCAAAAAACAACTTCCCCGGTCCTTTCTTTTTTAAAGCTTTTTCTTTAACCTCTTCGCCATTTGGCTTGATATTTATTGTCTCTGGATGTAAGTCAAGTTGGTGATATGCAGTTTGCTTTTTAAGCATAAATCCTTTCTGATACCAGATGGGTACATAATGATGTTTGAAGGACCTATCCATTATTATTTATCATCTCTTGAACCATGTTTAGGTTTTAATCCACTTGGCCAAGATCCATTGGCTACTGGAATTGAGCCGAATGTGTCATAAAATCTTACTCGTTCAACAGCTCCAGCTGTTGAACTCCTATCAGACATATCCATCACCATACTCTCTCTACTTCCAATAAACCCTCAATCCCCATATAATCTTTCGCAGAACTGTATCGCCAATGCGTAGACTCTTCTACATATCCACGTTTAACAGGATTATGATGAATATAGTCTATCTTTTCTTTCATCATACTCTCTGATTGTATGAGTTTAGGATGAAATCCTTCTTCCCATATTTGGTAAGTACTCTCAGTTCTATGTGCTTTTTTATGATAAGCCAATTGTTTGAGTAGTGTTTGTGCATTGTTTTTCTGAAGTAATTTTAACAGTTCATACGCAGTATACGATTTAAACTTCTGCATACTTTTACCTATGTCATCACTCTGTGCTATAAGATGCAGATGATTTT
>Ga0255433_1078_pt1 | contig 9508 bp, 13 predicted proteins | sample ANMaggSSYBR02H12_FD_182672 | JGI IMG/M metagenome (GOLD analysis project Ga0255433, IMG submission 182672) | Sediment cell enrichment communities from methane seep in Santa Monica Basin, California, United Staets - ANME aggregate JGI... | ecosystem: Environmental > Aquatic > Marine > Cold seeps >...
AGGCCTTGGGCTTTACATCTCGCGGAAAATCATCGATGCACATGACGGTGAAATTGGAGTTGAGAGTATAGTAGGGGAAGGGACGAGTTTCTACTTTACGCTCCCCGTTAAAACGATAGATATTGAGGAGCAGGAGGGCGAATATGTCTGACCCGAAAATGATTTTAGTCGTCGATGACGAACCACGTTATTTGAGCCTTGTAGAAATCAACCTTGAAACTGCGGGGTATGGAGTGATCACGGCGATGAATGGGCAGCAAGCCGTCGACGCAGTCGTCGAACATAAACCGGATATCGTTCTACTCGACGTCATGATGCCAGTTATGGATGGTTTTACCGCTTGTGAACGCATCCGCGAATTTTCATCCATCCCCATTATCATTCTCACTGCGAAGGGGGAAGAGCGCGATCGCGTGCGAGGGCTCGATGCAGGTGCCGATGATTACATCATTAAACCCTTTTCGGCGCAGGAGCTGCTCGCCCGAGTCCGCGCCGTGCTGAGAAGAGCTGAGCGTGAAACCGTTGAAGGGTTCCATGAACCTGTTTTCAAGCACGACGGATTAGAGCTGGACCTTGCGCGCGCACAGGTCAATGTAGATGGCGAGGAGGTCGCCCTCACCGCGACTGAATATCGTCTGCTTCAAACACTGGCCAACAACACTGGCCGAGTGCTCAGCCCGGAAGATCTGCTGATGTCAGTCTGGGGAGACGAATACAAAGATGACAAGGAAATCCTTTGGGTTTGCCTCAGCCGACTTCGGCAAAAGATCGAACCCGATCCCAAGAACCCGGTACATATAATCACCAAACAGGGGATTGGGTACATGATGCCCTCAGTCGAATAGCACCAGACCCCACGGGTAGCTCTGAAATGCCGATACCTTCATTGCTCGTTATTGAGCCTGATCGCAAGACTTCCGTCTTTATCCACCATATGCTCACGCAAGCGGGCTATGAAGTTCAGGTGGTTCCAACGGGTAAGGAAGGGTTGATTGCAGCGTGGAGCGATCCGCCCGACATCATCGTCACCGAATTAGATCTCCCAGATATCGATTTTATTGAACTCATCCAGAAGTTTAAAAAAGATCAGCGCACGAGCCGGACCAAACTAATCGGCTTTACCCAACTTAGCGCGCCCGAAGCCACTGTCGCCGGCATTAATGCAGGTCTGGACCACATCATCATCAAACAAACCGACGCTGTGGAAGTTCTAATTAGCTACCTGACAGAAGGACAGCGAGCAGATGCACCGGAGAAAAACGCTGCGGCAGCTCCTCATCTCGCTCAAGTGATCGCCTTCTTAGGGGCGAAAGGCGGGGTCGGGACATCTTCGATTTGCATAAACATCGCCCACCTTATCTCACAAGCTGTCGGACCAGGCAAGACCGTTGTTCTTGACCTCGTCCTGCCGATTGGGTCCTTGTGCGAGATCACTGGAATGATGGGGCCACCGGATGTCGTCGACTTGACGAAATTAGAACCAAGCCAGCTCACCCATGAATATTTACGCGAGAATCTCTTAACCCCGCAGGCGTGGGATATCAAGTTTATCCCGGGAGCCAGCAGCCCGGAACACGCAGGAAGACTAAACGCGGATCGACTTGCACCACTTCTACAATCGCTCCGCTCCACATACGAATTCGTAATTGTTGACCTGGGGCGCAATCTTTCGCCTCTGGCTCGATTGGTGATGAGCGTAGCCGAGGATCTTGTACTTGTCCTCATGCCCGATGAAGAATGTGTTGGCAACGCACACGCGATCGCGGATTATCTAGACAGCCACGGCATTCAGACGGATCGACTGCAGTACATCTCAAACCGCCCGCTGCCATCCGAAGGATTAACCCAGAGGACTCTTGCAGATCGCATGGAGGTGGAGATGCTGGCAGCAGTACCAAACATCGGTACGCAGTTCACGCTGCTAAACTCCCTCCATGCTCCTTTGCAATTACGCTTCCCTGACGAACGAGCCAATCTCATTCTCAAAGACGCAGCCGCCCGCCTGCTCCAGTAATCAATCGGGAGTTCCAATGTCAGTCAATGCCCGGTCACGGAAGCGCCATCTGATCCTTAGCTGTTCCACTCCTCATAAGATCACCCTAGTTTAATGGTCCAATAACAAGCCGATCATCTATTAGGTTTCTAGGGACTTCACGCCAGGTGATTAATCAACCTCGTTGCTTTGGGCTAAATATCAATATTTTCCTGATCTCTGGCATATGGGTCTAAAGTGTGGACATTTGCTATAATCCCCTCAATCCGCAATCGGGAGCTGCATTATGACGGACCAACAAACCCGAATTTTACGCGCCAAAATGCTGGGCGCTCTTATGCGTGAGAAACGCCTGGAAACCGGGATGAGCTTGAAAGATATGGCGAAGCTGATCGGCAGGACGACCAGCACACTCTCCTCGTATGAGCACGGTCGAAAGTCTATCTCCTTGCCAGAACTTGAACTCTTTGCATTCCATCTTGATACTCCTCTGCGCTACTTTCTCTCACCAACCGCTGCTGATGTAGGAGAAGATTACACGTTCGACCCGACCATCATGGTCTCACTGCGGCAGCGGATGATCGGTGCAATGCTGCGCAAAAGAAGACTCGAGCTGGGGATGTCGATTCGGGAACTTGCGTCGACAGTCGATATGCCACCTAGCCGAGTGAGCAATTATGAACGTGGTTTGCGCCCTATTCCCATCCCCGATCTGGAAAGCCTGGTTAATGCCATCCAGCAACCCGTGGATGAGCTGATCGACCACGAGGGGCCGATCGGCAACTGGCATATGACCCAGCAAGCGTTTGAACGCTTCTGTGAACTTCCTGCGGATCTACGCGCCTTCTTCAGTACTCCTGAAAACGAGCCTTATCTCGAGATGGCAGAGCGGCTGTCAAAACTTGATCTGTACGCCTTGCAAAGAGTCGCTCAGGCGTTTGATGATCTAGTCCAATGACTCAAGATCCGAATTCGCCCGAGAAAATCTCCCGGGAGGCGCTCGACGCCTATCAACTCGGAGCATATGAGGATGCTGTCCAAGGCTTTCAGGCTGCAAAGCGAGACTTCCTCGCTCGCGGAGACGAAATAAATGCAGCAGAAGCCGCCAACAATCTCTCCGTTGTCCTGCTCAAGATGGACCGGACGCGCGAGGCCTTAGATGCTGTGAAGGAGACCCCCGAAATCTTCCAGCGCGCCGGCAACAACCAGATGGAAGCGATGGCTTTGGGCAACCTGGCTGCAGCACTTGAAGCAACTGGAGAGGTAAAGCAAGCGGAGGACTGTTATACACAGGCTCTCACGCGTCTGGATGAGAGTGACGATAAAGAAACACGATCCTACATCCTTCAAGCGCTCTCAAGGCTCCAATTACGCGGCGGCAAGCCTTTTGATGCCCTCACAAGTATGCAAGGAGCGCTCGATTCGCAGCCGCGCCTTAGTTGGCGCGACCGTATCCTTCGCAGACTCTTCGACATACCCGCACGACTCCTCGGTCGGGGATCCTAGTCCACCCCCCAGAGGGTTAGGACGCGATGCAATCGCAATCATCATGGACAGTCCGGCAGACGCAATCTAGCGATCAAGACATAATCTCTTCCCTGCTGACAAACGCATCTCACAAACACATCCACTTCGACTGGTTGAACGTTCTAGACCTGTTAGATGAAGCGCCCTTTCTCATTGCCCTCAACAGAGATCGACCGGTGGCTTGCCTTGCTTGCCAGCCTGACCCCCCACAGGTCGCCTGGATACGCCTCTTCGCCGTATTGAAAGATATTCCAAAATACCCGGTGTGGGAGCACCTCTGGAAGGCGGCCGCTGAGGACGCTGTAAAGCTCGGCGCATCGCAGGCAGTGGCACTCGCCACACAGGATTGGTTCATCCCCTTCCTTAAAGAATTCGGCTTTATCGAGACGAACAAGGTAATCTTTTTCAAGTGGGATGGAGACCCACTTCCAAACAACCACGGACCTGGGGTTGAGCTGAGAAAAATGGCAACGGAAGATCTCCCTGCAGTCGCTCTCGTAGACCAGAGCGCCTTCGATCCCGTCTGGGCTCTGTCCCTGCGATCACTCCGCACCGCCTACCATCTCTCCTCATTGGCAACAGTAATATTAAGAGGAGAGCGGATTGTCGCCTATCAAATGAGCACATCATCCGCGCTGGGCGCCCACATCGCCCGCCTGGCCGTCCACCCTGACCTGCAAGGAATGGGTTGTGGGAAAGCTCTCATTGCCAACGTTCTGCATGATTTTTCTCAGCGCGGGATAGACCAAGTGACCGTGAACACACAAGCGGATAACCTCCGCAGTCAGCAGCTCTATCGCTCCCTCGGTTTTCAACCCACAGGCCAGCGTTTCTCTCTCCTCGAAACCAAACTACCTTAGCTCAGTTATCTGTGTGGTACTTCTCTGCTGAATTTGTTTTTTAACTTTCGAGGCATTGTCTCGATTCGACTTATATCATTATTGTGATACCCAGGGCTGATTAGAACAGACAGGTGACAAAAACTGCACTCTTCCAGACTATAGTGACAATTCCAAAGGAGCGAATATGTAGACTTTTATGACCGGCTATGGTATGTTTTGGAAATATTTAATTTGGAGGGAACATGGGAAAACGGGAAGAAATTCGCGAAAAACGTCAGCGTGAACAACGGAGGAACCTTGTCGTTGGCATGCTTGTTATTGCAGGGGTCGTGACCCTCATTTCTGCAATGGTTATCTTCCGCTCCCAAGCCCAGATCCAAAGCATCATCACTCCAATAGTTATTGATTTCCCACAGAGTGATGGGCTGGCGATGGGAGATCCAAATGCGCCAGTGGTCATCGAGGAATTCTCTGATTTCCAATGTCCGGCATGTCAATTCTTCCACGAAGAAACATTTGAGCAGGTCGTTGATGAGTATGTCAGGACAGGGGATGTTTATTACATATTCCGACCTTTCCCATTCATCGGTAAAGAATCTCAGACAGCGGCTCTCGGAGGTTACTGCGCTGCGGAACAAGGGCTCTTCTGGGAATATTCCAATATCGTCTTTGCTAATCAGATCGGTGAGAACGCGGGAAGTTTTACCTCCGCACGATTAGAAGCGATGGCGGATATCATCGGGTTGGATGCCGACTTCGCGAAATGTTTGTCTGAAGGACGCTATCAAGACCTGGTTGACGCCGATTTTCAAGCTGCTCAGGACGCGGGGGTCGATTCAACACCCAGCTTTCTTATCAATGGTGCGCTTTTAACCGGCGCTCTTCCATTTGAAACTTTCCAGGGCTATATCGAACAAGCTCTCTTAGAAAATTAAGTGCCAACCCTTAGAAAGATCGAGCGGGTGCCCGGTATTGTACCGGCACCCGCTTTTTGATTAATTCACAGGTCGGAACGCTGCGCAACCACACGCGGCACCATCAGCCCTGGGATGCTAGTTCCCACTACATCAAACCGAAGAATCGCAGGATGACTACCGCCAATGGTGTGATTACGAGTGCTGGCAAGATATTCGCCGTTCGTATCGGTCGCAGCTCAAGCAGCGTCCCTATCGCCAAACCGATAAGAAGCACCCCGCCTACGACCGATAGCTCCGCCAGCATCACTGGATCGAAAAATCCCTCGATGTAAGCCGCGGCCAATGTCAAACCCCCCTGGTAAAAGAGGATGATCACCGTCGAGAACAGCACTCCAACGCCAAAGCTAGACGCCAGCGCAAGAGATGCAAAACCATCCATAACCGACTTAATTGCCAGCAATTCGTAATTTCCCGTCAGGCCATCCTGGAGCGATCCCAGGATTGTCATCGGGCCAACACAGAAGAGCAGGCTGGCGGAGACAAACCCGCGGATGAAACGACTGCTCTGCGTGACATCCCCCGAACCCCTCGCGAAGCGTTTCTCGAGATAGGCTCCCAGCGACTGCAAACGCGCTTCCAGGCGCCACCATTCCCCGAGCATTACACCGATAAGCAAGCCAATCAGAGGCAGAAGGATGTTCTCCCCCTCTACCTTAGTACCACGGATAAACAACTCGGCGCCGATCGCAAGCGTAAAGACCCCCAATACATTGATCACACCCTCACGAATCCGCTCAGGAAAACGGGCACCGAATAGAAGCCCGGCGGCGCTCCCGACCAGAACCGTGACAATGTTAATCCATGTCCCAGTCATCATTCTCTCGATTTAGTGATCGTGGGTTTCTCTACGCCCGCGGCCTCGTTTTCCCAGAGGGAGAGCACGAAGCAAAGGCTGGAGAGTCGGTTCAAGTACGGCAATAGGGTCGGGTTGGAGAGTTTGCTCTCGTGATCGAGCCGCACGACTTGCCGCTCGGCGCGGCGCACAACCGTCCTGGCGAGGTCCAGAGCGGCGGCTGGAAGCGAATCCCCCGGCAGGATAAAATCTTTGGGCATATTTACACGGTCTCCAAAAGATTTCACCTGTTCCTCGATCCAGGATAGTCGTGGCGCCTCAAGACGTTGAAACTTCTCCTCCTCGACAGGAACAGCGGCGAGCTCTACCATGATCGTGTAGAGATCCTTTTGGACCTCATGGATCACGGAAATCGTTTCCTCGGAAAGCGCGGTCGCTCGAGATAATCCAAGCGCTGCTGAGGCTTCATCGACCGTCCCAAATGCAGTTGGGCGCAGGTGATATTTAGGTACTCGCTCGCTGCCGAGCAAGCCGGTTGATCCGTCATCCCCTTCACCAGAGTAATAATCAGGCATGCCATGATTATAGTATCGCTTTGAGATTGGGGCACACCTGACATATAATGCGAATATCGAGTGTGAAGGGGGAATATTGAGGGGGTTTAACCTGTTTCGCAAATGGAGCACCTTCCTGGCCGGCTTGCTAATGGGTTTGGCATCGACAGGACTGATTCTGCTGCTCATCCACCAACCGAGACAATACCCTATTGAACTCCTACCACCGCCTACCCCGGGCCCGTTGTCTATCCATGTTGCTGGCGCTGCTGAACGCCCGGGTGTTTATCTCCTACCATACGGCTCAATCGTTCAGGAGGCGCTCGATGCAGCCGGTGGACCGACAGCCAGCGCTGATCTCGACCGTATCAACCTGGCGGCTGACCTAGAGGATGGTCAGCGGGTGTACGTCCCGCAAATGACAGCTTCAGGAACTTCAACGGGTGAGGAAATCCAGCCCTCCGAGATCGACCCTGAGCTGATGGTCAATATCAACACCGCCGGCGCCGCGGAACTCGAGCTGCTCCCGGGGATTGGACCCAGCCTGGCGAAGGAGATCATGGATCATCGCTCAGCCAATGGTCTCTTCAACACAGCCGATGATCTGCTCGCCGTATCGGGGATCGGCCCGGCGAAAGTGGAGCAAATTCGAGATTTGATAACCTTCCACTGACTCCGTCGGGTTTTACGTGCGCAGCTCTTGATGGCATTATTGCCTAAGCAGATAGAAGCATTCAGCTATAATGAGAGCCCAATAGTAGTGTTCAAGTCGCCGCATCGCCAAATCCTGCGAGATCATAGGGAACTGATACCATGACCTTATTGCTTTCTTCTCTGGCAGTTTTCTTCGCAATGATCGCGGCATTCACGCCATTACTACCAGGCCTCATCCCCCGCTTCAGTTTACTGCCGCTTTACCGTACACGTCTCATCCGTGCAGTCCTGATACTCACAGCCTGGGTCTTGGCGATTGCCGCTTTTGTAAGTACTCCATCTTCCTTTGTCGCTTTACCCTTTGTCCTCCTCCTCTCCATACCCACAATCTTATTAGAACCACAGCGGGTATTTGTATCTCTGGACGATCCAAAGCACGTTCCACCGTCACAGGCGAACCTCCGAGAAGAAGCCATGGTGCTTGGATTCGAGGAAGCTGGTTATGCCACAGCCTGGCCCTTCGAGACGCTTGTTCCCCGCCATTTGATTAACGACCGGGTCGGAGATGCGCCTTTATTAGTCGCTTACTGAGCGGCCTGCAACAGCGGCATCGTGTATGCTGCCGAAGTGGACGACCAGCGCCTGACGTTCGAAGTGGCGGGTGTGTATCGCCGCAACATGATTATCCGCGACCGGCAAACAGGCACACTGTGGCAGCATGCCACTGGCGAGGCGCTGATGGGACCACTCAAAGGCACCCTGCTCCAGCCTCTAGGAGGGGAGACCACCCGCTGGTCGCGATGGAAAGAAATTTACCCTGATACATCTTTGGCGGTGGAGCCTATTCCCGACAACGGTCGTTATCCCGGGCTCATTCCTCGTGATCGCTTGGAGCACATGCTGGATGCTTTTTCGACGAACTATGCAGCCCCGGGCTTTATTACCGATAAGCGACTGCCTATGCATGAAGAAATCGCCGGGTTGAGTCTTGCCGGTGTGGATAGAGCCTACCCACTGACTGCATTACGAGATCGGGGCGTCATCAACGACCGCATCGGTGAGCGTTATATCGCCCTTGTCTACGACGCCGGTGCCGATCACGTGATTGCTCTCGATCGTCTCGTGGGCGACAAGACCATCGATCTGGTTTCGGCTAATGGCGGAATATCCTCACCCGATGGGATGATGGGCTGGTCATGGGCGGGCAACCCGCTCACATCTGATACGCCCCCATTACAGCGGTTGTGGATCGAGCGGCAATGGTGGCTTGGATGGGTTGAGTTTCACCCCACGAGCGATGTCTATCAGGCGGATATTTGACCTAACGTTGTTTGGCAATTGCTTTTTACGCCAGCCGAATCATGAGGGCGGTTGTCTACTTAGCTGCACCACTGCGCTTCGTGAGCCGCTCCACATCATTCGGGTAGCAGATGAAAACGTCAATTGGATCAATTCACCAACCATAGATGATGGCAAGACTCAATCAGGAGGGGTTCCAATGAAAACTCGATTATTAATCAGCATCATGATCTCGATCCTTTTATGTTCCGCATGCGATAGTGGAAGTAGTCCTTCCACCTCTGATTTGGATGCAACATTGGAAATAGCTCTTGAGCAAACAATGGCAGCACAACCAACGAAGACTGCGCCATTACCGCCGACCAAAACGCCTACAAATACTCCAGTGCCAACATCAACAAATGTTCCAACGTTACCCCCTGCACCAACAATCGCGGCCAATCCGTAGAGAAGCTGACAATGCGGTGACCAGGGATCGGCGGCGAGCCGTTCCCCTCACGAAGGTTTTTCGCAATCGTTTCGACTTCTGGCAGTTCGGGCATCGTAGGCGATTATACATGCCCGCTTTGCGCGGGCAAGATTGATGAGGTTAGTAGTAGCCGCAATCTTGCTTTCCTAACCTATTGAGTTATTTCAAAGCTCTGAACAATTTCGGAAAACACAGCTTCATTTGCGCCAGAAAGCTCCTTAACTGTTCCGAATGTTAGCACGTACTGAGTCTTATCTTGAAGCATTAGGAACTGGGTGAAAACTACAATATGCGATTTGCCAAAAACATCATTCATTTCAAGTTCATATGTGATCTTCTCTGCTTCAGTGTTGCTAATCTGAATTCTCTCTTGCCGAATGGGCAAATCGTCACCTAGCAT
>Ga0255433_1080_pt1 | contig 9465 bp, 7 predicted proteins | sample ANMaggSSYBR02H12_FD_182672 | JGI IMG/M metagenome (GOLD analysis project Ga0255433, IMG submission 182672) | Sediment cell enrichment communities from methane seep in Santa Monica Basin, California, United Staets - ANME aggregate JGI... | ecosystem: Environmental > Aquatic > Marine > Cold seeps >...
GAAAGAAAGGGATATTTTATTCTGGATCGGAATGTTTATACTTCCTACGGCGAAATTGATATCATCACTCTCCAGGATTATGAGGATGAGAAATACCTGGTTTTTATTGAAGTCAAGACACGTACAACCCTGGAATTCGGGAATCCTGAGGACGCAATCACGCGTCAGAAACAGGAACATCTATTAGCAGCGATAGAAACTTATTTACAGAATAATCCAGACCTGGATCATCCCTGGCGGGTAGATGTGATTGCTATACAAAAACTATCAGCGGAATTGCCAGCTGACATTCAGCATTTTGAAAGTGTTTTTTCATAAATATGGATCAAGAAAGAAAACCACTCATCGTGATCATAGGCCCTACTGCTGTAGGGAAAACCGAAATTTCTCTCCGGGTAGCGGAGCGGTTGAAAGGAGAAATTGTCTCAGCAGATTCCCGGCTTTTTTATCAAGGGATGGATATTGGTACTGCCAAACCTACCCGGGATGAACAGAAACTTGTCCCGCATCATTTAATTGATGTGGCTTTGCCAGATCAGGATTGGAGTTTAGCGATTTACCTGCCCAGAGCGGTTGCGGTCATCCAGGAAATTCAGCAAAGGGGGAATTTACCTTTCCTGGTGGGAGGGACAGGGCAGTACATTCAAGCGATTGTTCAGGGGTGGGATTTGCCTTCAATAAAACCTGATCCGAGATTAAGGGAAGCGCTCCGGCTGTGGGCAGAGCAGATAGGGGTGGATGGAATCCGGGCAAGGTTGGAAGAATTGGATCCGAAAGCCGCAGCAGGAATAGATGGGCCAAATCTCCGTAGAATGATCCGGGCGCTGGAGGTAATCTTGTCTTCTGGCAAAAGATTTTCAACCCAGAAGAAGGCACTTGGTTCTTCATTTCAGGTTTTACAAATCGGTCTTATCCGACCCAGGGAAGAATTGTATCAGCGGATAGACCTAAGAATTGACCAGATGCTGGAAAAGGGTTTGGTGAGGGAGGTCCAGGCACTGCTGGATGCCGGGTACTCAGCGGAGCTTTCCGCAATGTCTGCCATTGGTTACAAACAGATCACAAAATACTTAAGCGGTGAGATATCATTAGAAGAAGCAGTGCAGCAAATCAGAAGTAAATCTCGCAAATATGTCCGTCAGCAGGCAAATTGGTTTCAGGAAAACGATCCGGATATCCATTGGTTTTCGGCGGCAGCAGATCCGATCGACAAAATTACAGACGAAATCCAACATTTCTTGTCCCATATTTGCTATACTGAAATTCAGCCATAAGTAAATCTTGTCATAGGAGGAACACAATGGAGCACCGGCCCTGGCACGATTGTTACGATGAAGGTATTCCAAGCAGCCTGACGTACCCAGAAGTCCCACTATTTCATTTCCTGGAAGATTCAGCAAAAAAATATCCTGATAAACCCTGCACTATCTTCAAGGGAGCTGAAATTTCCTATCAAGAAATGAGTAAAATTACCGATCAATTGGCAGCAGCGCTGGTTGGTCTGGGAGTTAAAAAAGGAGACCGGGTAGGAATCCTGATACCAAATACACCCCAGTTTGTAATGGCTTATTTTGCGGTATTAAAAACCGGCGGTGTAGTCGTCGCAACGAATCCTCAATATACTGAAAGAGAAATCAAACACCAGGCGAATGATTCTGGAATGAAGCTCATGATATTGATGAGCAACTATTATGAACTTGTGAAACGAGTTCAACCGGAAACATCCATTTCTCAAATCATTGTCACCAATATTAAGGAAACGCTTCCTCCTCTCACGGGATTATTATTTACCCTTCTGAAAGAAAAGAAGGGGGGATTTAAAGTAACTTTAAGAGATAATGATCTCTGGATGCCGGATTTGCAGGCCCAGTATTCCGATCATGAGCGACCTCAGGTTGACGTTGGACCAGATGATATTGCTATATTCCAGTACAGCGGTGGTACAACCGGAATACCAAAAGCAGCCATTGGACTTCACCGAAATCTTGTGGCCAATACGGTACAGATGCTTTACTGGGTAACCAGCGCAGAAATGGGTAAAGAGGTAGTTATGATGGCTATCCCGCTCTACCACGTGTACGGCATGGTTGCCGGGATGAATTTTGGTTTAGGTGCTGGAGCCACTTTGGTAATGGTCCCGGACCCGAGAAATTTAAAAGATCTGCTGGGAAATATGCAGAAATATCAAACGTCCATCTTTCCAGCAGTCCCTGCCCTGTACAATGCCATAAATAACAATGCTGATGTAATAGCGGGCAAATATGATCTGTCTGCTATTAAAGCGTGTATTTCTGGCTCTGCGCCTTTATTGAGAGAGACCAAGGAAACCTTTGAAAAACTAACAGGCGGGTTTTTATTCGAAGGATACGGCTTGTCAGAGACTCCAACTGCTACACACTGTAATCCGAACCTGGGAGTAAACAAAATTGGTTCTATCGGCTTGCCTTTCCCGGATGTGGATGCAAAAATCGTCGATTTGGATGATGAGGTTACTGAACTTGCTGTAGGGGAAATTGGCGAATTAATCATAAAAGCCCCCCAGGTTTTTAAAGGCTACTACAACATGCCAACTGAAACCAGGAACTCGCTTAGGGAGGGATGGTTGTATACAGGGGATATTGCCCGGATGGATGAACAGGGGTATTTCTATATTGTAGATCGCAAAAAAGAATTAATTAAACCAGGTGGTTTCCAGGTTTGGCCGCGGGAAGTGGAGGAAGTTCTCCAGGATCATCCTGCAATCCAGGATGTTGGAGTAGCGGGAGTCCCAGATCCAAAGCGGGGAGAAATCGTGAAAGCCTGGATAGTCCTGACGGAAGGGCAATCATTGGACAGGGAAGAGTTAAAAACCTGGGCCAAAGAGAGAATGGCAAGGTACAAAATTCCATCAGAGATTGAATTCCGGGATGAATTGCCAAAAACCCATGTTGGTAAATTGCTTCGCAGGGAGTTGGTAAGAGAACACAAGGAGGAACCAGGGGGATAAGAACCCGGTTCTATCTAATCTCAGCGTTTATTCAAACCTGGTGGAGGAAGTCCGCTGCAGGATTATCTTCGTGATAATTTATTCAGGAATTTCTGCGCTTCCTTGATTCGCGGAAATTCTAATTCCTTCTTTTTAAATTCAGGAGTGTGGGTGTACCTGCGATCATTTTTCAGTCGGGCCCCCAGCTTCTGATGAAGCAGTTCATGGTACATGACATAATCGATCACATATTCCGGAACTCCGGGATGATCTAAACTGATGCTGACCATCACTGTGTTTGTACCTTCCTGGTAGTGGCCAAATTTCCTGCGAGTCAATCTATTGTTCCAGACCAGATGGGGTTTTATCAATTTGTTACTAAATAAATATTGATTTACTCGGTTAAAGCTTTTTTCCAGGTCATGATGCTTTCCTGTAGAAAAACTTCCGGGAGGGATTGACAGGTATTCCAAAGATTCGCGGATGGTCTTGTATTGTTTGCCGCTTGCGTATTCCCTGATTATCTGCCTGCTTGATTCGGATGAGGGCTGGAGAGCCGTATCCAATAGAGCTAGAAATACACGATCCGGAGCGTACAAAAAACTTTCTTGAGCAACTATCTCGATGGTTTTATTCTGCTCCCGGATTTTGTACAGGGGACCAATGTGATAAAGTTTAAACTCAACCTGGTACCGATTAAACCGACGGGAACGGGGCATGTTTGGCAGAAAGATAGAAGTCCTCTGAATTGCATCCAGGTGTCTTTGAATATGTTTCTCTTCCGATAAATATTTAACCCATTGATACGCCCGGCGGGATCTAATGGGCAAATCAGCAGCAGATTTTCCTCCTTCAGTAATTATCTGTTCAACGGATTCTGCGATAGTGTTGATGTTCCAGGATACAGCAGATAAAAGTTTAAGGTAAGCAGTTTCTGAAGAACTGGCTCCTTTTATTTTTTCGAGACTTATCATTTGCTGAATATCAGCTGTTCTTTTTATTAAATTTCGGATGGATAGTCGCTGCATAATTATCAGTATCGGTTTTTACCCGCGGCCATGGATGTTATTACTCTTACAAGTTGTTAATTTCTACTATTAATTCTGCCATTTTATGAGGAAGATCATCTTAATCGCTTTGACAAGGGAGCCATGATGTCATAAAATCGTGTAGTCTGATAAAGAAAGGTTTCTGACAAGATATAAGTATAACAAAGTCAATCGCTGATTGGATGATTTAAGGACAAATGCCCATTATTTCTTAGGAAGGTTTAATCAATGAAAGAATATTCAACCCCAAACATTCGGAACATTGCTCTGGCTTCACACAGTGGATCAGGAAAAACAATGCTTGCGGAAGCGCTGTTATATTACACAGGTGCTTTAACCCGGCAGGGAGAAATCAATGCCGGAACAACGGTATCGGATTTTCAGGATGAAGAAAAACGCCGGGGAATTTCCATTTCCACTTCTGTAATTCCGGTTGAATACAACGAAACCAAAATAAACATATTAGATACACCGGGATATACAGATTTTGTTGGGGAAGTTATCTCATCTTTACGGGTAGTTGATGGAGTGATTATCCCGGTAGATTCTGTTGCAGGCGCAGAAGTGGGCACAGAGCTTGCCTGGTCCTATGCGGATGATTTTAATTTGCCGCGTTTCGTTTTGATTAATATGATGGATCGGGAAAACGCGAATTTTCAAAAAGCCCTCGAATCAGTTCGCCAGATGACATCAGTAAGGTTATTACCCCTGCAATTGCCCTGGGGAGAAAAGGCGGATTTCAGTGGTGTAATTGATATTCTTGAAAACAAGGCCTATACAGGGGATGGTAAAGAATCAGTCGATATCCCGGAGGAATTCCACGATCAGGTTGAAGAATTACGGATGGAAATCATCGAAGCTGCTGCTGAAGGTAATGATGAGCTGTTGATGAAATATCTTGACGGGGAATCCTTATCTGAAAATGAAATCATCAGCGGTTTAAAGAATGCCGTCATGACCCAAACTTTTGTGCCTGTCCTGGTGAGTTCAGGAACAGCCAATGTGGGTATGGCTCCTTTGCTGAAGTTAATCGAAAAACTAATGCCTGCACCAGGTGAACGTGGTCCCGTATCAGGAGAAGGCGCAAAAGGCGAGGAAGAACTTCAATCTACCGATGCAGGGTCATTTGCCGCCTATGTTTGGAAAACCACAGCAGATCCTTACGTGGGGAAAATTACTTACTTCCGTGTATATTCCGGTTCTGTCAGTTCAGACAGCAAGGTATGGAATCATCAGGAAGATGAAGAGGAACGTTTTGGAAATATTTCTGTGATGCGCGGAAAACAGCAGTTGGATGTGAAAAATGTACACGCAGGTGATATCGTTGCTGTTCCAAAATTAAATGTTACTTCCACCGGCCATACACTGGGTGATGAAGGCCATCCAATAAAACTTCCAGTTCCTGCCTACCCCAGAGCTCTCTACCGGGTTGCGGTAATTCCGGCGACCCAGGCAGATTCAGCTAAGTTGAGTCCGACGCTCACCCGCCTTTGTGAGGAAGATATGACCCTCTCCTGGAAACAGGATACAACAACAAAAGAGACCATTCTCGAAGGCATGGGTGGTCAGCATATTGACGTTGCGATCAGGAAAGCAAAAGATATATTCCAGACCGAATTGAACACCAGGATTCCGAAAGTTCCCTACCAGGAAACAATCAGCAAGAGTGGAGCTGCGCAATACCGCCACAAAAAACAATCAGGAGGATCTGGGCAATTTGCTGAAGTCCATATGCGGCTTGATCCTCTTCCTGAAGAGAGATTTGAATTTAAAAACGAAGTATTTGGCGGATCAATTTCGAAGAACTATATGCCGGCAATTGAGAAAGGTGTGAAAACGATTATGGAAGAAGGTGTCCTGGCCGGCTACCCTGTTGTAAATGTCAAAGTTGCAGTTTACGACGGAAAAGAGCATCCGGTTGATTCAAAACCGGTTGCGTTTGAAATCTGCGCCCGCCAGGTGTTCAAAATGGCATTTCGCGAAGCGGGTGGTGTTCTTTTAGAACCGATCATGGAAGCAAAGGTCACTGTACCGGAAGAAAACATGGGCGATATTCTGGGTGATTTCAATACCCGGCGGGCCCGGGTCCAGGGTATGGATACCAAGGGTGGTCGATCCGTAGTGTCAGCACAGGTTCCTCTGGCTGAGATGCAGCGCTATACAACAGATCTCAGGTCAATGACTGGAGGCCGGGGTATGTTTGAAATGGAATTCGTACGCTATCAGCAGTTACCTCCACATATTGCAGACGAGGTTATCGCAGAAAATACGGAAGAAGAATAATTCGTACGGAATCTTGATAGGTAAACCAAAGGGACTGTGCCAATTACTAATGGCACAGTCCCTCTTTATTTAAAAAACCTGCAGGGTGCGCAGTCCTTAATAAACCACAGGATGCGTAATCCTTAAGTACCACTAAGCCTACGGTTCTCCACGACAATTTAATTGTTTTCTAATCCCCAGAGGATTACGCATCCTATACCCCGGGGTTTTATTCCTTTTTGATTTCAGTTAAATTCAGCCAGGAGAATATTACCGGTGCTCCAAACGAAATCCACAAACCGATGAGACCGTAGCGGACAAATCGCAATAGATAGGAAATTAGATTCAGGTCATCAGGGAAAACCTTTTTAAGTCCCAGGTATAAAAGCAGCACTCCCGCTATGCCGATTAGATACCGCAGGACTAGCTGCCAGATAGGTCCTTTCCGGGTGAAAAACCCTTTCTTCGTAAACAGAATAATCCCCAGTCCGAGACCGAAGAATGCACCGGCCGATGTGAGTATGTCGTCGTAACTATAGGGATTGATTTCTAATCCGGCAGTTTCCAGCCAGGCAGATGGCAGCGCTGGCGGGTTAAACGGAGGTGTGATCAGGAGCGCTGGCAGGATAAAAAGAGATGTGACCCCTATCAGCAGCAATATCCGCCTGCCAGGGGAGCTGCGTTTATACCAGGAGATGACTCCGGGTTCAAGACGAATGAATAAATATAGAAGCAAGCCACCTACCAGCCATCCAGCCAGAACGTCATGTAGAAAATGAACTCCAAGAATGATCCTGGAAAGGCCGATCAGTAATATACCAACCAGGGCGAGTATCTTTACCCAGCGTTTGTTGAGTGAGAGGGCAAGCAGCCCCCAGATGCTGGCTGCATTTTGAGCATGTCCAGATGGGAATCCGAAACTGGTGCCTTCGGACAACCCTTGCACCTGGGAAGATACCCAGAATGGGCGAGGTGTATGAAATCCTTGTTTGAGGAGAGCGTTTATTCCCCCGCTAACTAGCAAAATAAACCCAATCCGGATGCCCAGGGTGATGTCCAGGCACCAATATAATAAGGGCATAAACAGCAAGTAAAACTCAATGTTTCCCAGGAAGGTGATTCCTTTCATGATCGGGATCAGCCAATCCATTACTTGTTGAAACCAGATTGAGACAGGCAGAAAGAATTGGGTCAGGTATTCCATGGCATTTTTCTCCTAAAAATAGTTAATAGAAGGGAGGGTATTAGCAACAACAGAGTAGTGCTAAAAATCAGATTTGGATTCTTTGAGTAGAGAACTCCAGCTAAAGGAGGGGCCGCGATGAGGGCGAGTCCACCAACAGTTTCAGCTATCCCATACGCCAAACCAAGTTGGGCTTTGTTAACCACCTTTTCTACTTGAGCGATTAATATTGAGCGGGTTGATCGGTATCCTCCGTAAAGGAAATAAGCTGCAGCCAACAAAGGCATTTGAGTTGTCTGCCAGACTAATGCAGCATATATGCCGACAAAGATTTGTCCCAATACCAAGCCGAGCTGTATCGGAAGGTATCCAAAAACGAGATTTAAAAGAACATTACCCAGGCTGGTTATGGACCCCAGGATTCCAATGTTTTGTAAAGAGATCGCTCGCTGGTTTTTCAGGAAGTTTGGCGCCAGGGGTTGAGGAAAGAACATTGCGAAGAATACCATAAAAAATTAATGGCAGCAAAACAAGAAATTTTCTATTTTTCAATAGCTCGCCAGAAGGATTTCCAAGATGCTTTTCCGGGGGTTGAAATTTTATTTGCAGGATTAAAAGACTGGAGAGAACAAAAATTCCAAAGGCAAAAAAGTAGATAAACCTCAGCCCCAGGCTATCCGCGATCCATCCTCCCACCAGAGGTCCCATGACAGCTCCAAAAGAAAAGGCAGCGGAAGTTGTCGTCATTGCCCGTTCGACTGACAAATTACCCCTGGCTGATGTTACATAGCTGTTTAAGGGAGCAAGGACAAAAAGTGTGACTGAGTAGAGGATGATTCCGACAGAAAATACGGCGAGCGAATTGGCAGCAGCCATAATGCCGGTAGTTAGAATCCCGGTTAACCAGCCAGCCCAGATAAGCTTCCTCCGGCCTATTCGATCAGAGAGATAGCCTGCTGGAATGTGAACTACAGTCATTGCCACGCCAACTATGCCAAGGATCGCACCAATAGAAAGAGGAGAAGCCCCCAATTCTTCCAGGTAGATGGGTTGAAAATACATGAACATACCCTCACCAAAACCCCAGGTGAACAGGCTGATAACTACGTATTTAAAATCCCTTGTCATAGATTTGGGTCCTGAATTTTTTGTACAAAGTTATTGATATTGTTAAATACAGTCATTTTTTCGTGGTCCCGGGTCACAACATGTCCGCTGTTTTCCAACAAGACCATTTCTTTGTTTTCCTCAGCTGTACCGAGTTCCTGATAAATCCGGCGCATATTTTCCGGGTCAACGCTCAGATCTCCTTTTGCATGCATCAGTAATGCAGGCACTGTCACTTTGGGTAAAGAGATTCTCATTGCCCGGAGCAAGTGGGTTAGTTGAACAATTGCCCGGGTAGGATATTTCTCATAGGATATGTGGCCTTTAGCTGCGTCAGGATTGTGCCAATCGGATTTACCTTTTGATATATGAGGAATTATCCTGGTTAAAAATGGCAATAGAACCAATTTCGGGTCAGGTTCTAGTTGATAAGGTGTAGACATGCTGACCACGCCCTGAACTGGTAAAAAGGAAGCGTGATATAAGGCCAGAATTCCTCCCATTGATAAACCCATCAGAATGATTTTGTCAGTGGATGATTGCAAAAGATGCCATCCATCCAGAACTGACCCGGCCCAATCCTGCCAATGAGAGCGCTGAATGTCAGCCATTTTTGTTCCATGACCTGACAGGCGGATACCAAGAACGGAATATCCCTTTTCAGCTAAAAAATCTCCCAGGGGCCGCATTTCCATTGGCGCCCCGGTAAAACCATGAATTAATAAACAGCCGGTTGAATTTCCAGGAAAGTAGAACGGTTCGGCGTTTTTGATAATCATTTTAATCTCCAGAAAATCAGGGTCTATTCTTCAAAGAAAAGCTGGGTGAGTTCCCGGGGAAGATGAGTTAAGGATTTACAGCCATCTTCAGTCACCAAAATATCATCTTCAATCCGTACT
>Ga0255433_1036_pt1 | contig 9463 bp, 13 predicted proteins | sample ANMaggSSYBR02H12_FD_182672 | JGI IMG/M metagenome (GOLD analysis project Ga0255433, IMG submission 182672) | Sediment cell enrichment communities from methane seep in Santa Monica Basin, California, United Staets - ANME aggregate JGI... | ecosystem: Environmental > Aquatic > Marine > Cold seeps >...
ATATTTTATTTCCTTGTCTGTATATTCTATTATACTTACACTAAATTAAAGTTAACATTTAAACAATTAATTTTTATTGTATATTTGATTAACATAATAGAGGTTCTATTAAAAAGTAATAGCTATAACATACAGTTAAATGTTGAAGGATGTTGAATGTGAAGTTTTTGATAAATAACCAAGCATGATAGACAAGGGAGTAAACTATCATACTTGGTTTCAGCAATCAAGGATAAAAGGGAAATGTCTCTAAAGGAGTTAAAGTTTAATTAGTTTTATATAATCTTGATTGCTATGCAGGAATTCTACATAATTTGTATTAACCGTATGTTAATACCATAAACGTCTATCTTCATTATTGTTCCTTAAACACACGGTATCTTTTAGCAACTGTTTCAACTCTTTACACTCTTTGTTATCTATGTACAGTTTCGTTTGTTCACCCCAAGACTGAACACATGAGAGGTGAAAGATTAGAATAGCAGGAGGGGGAAACTCTAAAATATGACCTTGTAATGACTTCAAAAATATGTCATACTACTTACTTCATATCTAATTAAAAGGGTAAAAGTATGAGATGTAAAGGGTGCAGAGAACAATTTACGGCAAACAAATTGAATAATGGGTATTGTGAAAACTGTATTGAGAGTCTAAACCTAAAAGTATGTAAAGAATGTAAACAAGCATTTCCTAGAACGGCGCTAAAAGATGGTTATTGTTATAGCTGTGCTGAAAGTCGAAAAAACAAAGAGAAAAAGAAACACAGCATAAAAGGAATTGTTTTATTGCTTATTGCTTTGGGATTTATTGGTGCAATAGCATATACTTTTGCTTATCTTTTCTAAATGGTTACGGCCCTTAAAAGTAGTTGATATAATCATACCAACTAACATTACTCTTTTAAATAGCCTAACAAAAACTTTTAGGGGGTTATTTAGGGGGTATTTATATACTTTACTTGAATAGATACTGATATAACGTTATCTTCAATTCCCCTTATCCCACCAACACTCACTAATTTAAATCACTTTCTTTGGTATGTCAGTAGATAATGCCGTAGTAACTTCATAAGAAATAGTCCCTAACTGTTTTGCAGCCTTTTGTGCATCATCCATAATACACACTTCATCTTTATCAGATGCCAAAGTAATGAAATCCATAGAGACACGGCCAAGTACAGGCAAGCCTTCACTTGTTACATAAGGTTGAGTGCTATCACCCCTACACCATCCATCACCATACCCTAGATCATACGTAGAGACTAACATCTCTTTGGGAGCAGTAAAATCTCCACTATACCCTACTCTTTCCCCAGCTTTTAGTATTCTGGTTGAGATTTTTTTTTGCATAAAGTGTCATTACAGGTTTTAAATCTGCCTTATCAAAAGGGTGAGGGAGTTCGTTGTATCCGTATGCACCTATACCTACACGTACCAGATCTTCATCAAAGTTTTTACTGCGCAAGATAGCTGCAGAGTTGTGTGAATGAAATCTTACATTTACAAAGCCGGATTTTTCTACTTTCTCTTTCACCGCTTCAAAACGTTTTTGTTGCCAAAAGAGTTCTGAACTAAGTTCATCTGCACTACGGAAGTGGGTCATCACTCCTACAAGATCTAACTTTTGTTCTTTTATCAAACTCAATGCTTCATCGAGCTCATCAAGAGCTATGCCGTTACGATGCATACCAGTATCAACTTTGAGTTCTACTTTTGCACCTTTTTGGGCTTGTTTAATATCTTCTAAAGTATTGATAGCAAAAGAATATACTTCATCTTTTATGATAGTATCACTAAGTATAAGTATGGTTTTAAATAAAGATCTGATCTGTTCTGCTTCTACACTTTTTCTCACCACTGCATGTTTAATGCCAAACTCAGATGCAAGTGTTGCCATAAGCTTTAAGTCATGCCCATATGCATTATCCTTAAGCACGATGGCTATCTTATCAACTGAGCCGGTTTTTAGTGCAATTTGGTTAAGATTATGATAGAAATTTTGTTTATTTATTTTAATAAATGCCATTAGAGATTATACAACAAAAATTATAATTATTTCTCTCACCAAGGGTGAAACTTTAGTGAGAGGAATTTTAAAGGAGCTTTGCTTCTTTGAAAGGAGAACATATTATGTATATCATGCCAGCAGAGTGGGAAAAGCAACGTGTTGTACTTATCTCCTTCCCACATGAAGAAACGGATTGGGCAGATGATCTTGAAGCTTCACTTTCTCCATTTATACGCATCGCTCAAGCCATCGCGTATGGGCAGGCTGTGTACATCATTTGTAAAGAGAAAAAGAAAATTTCTAACATGTTTTGCTCCACGCACAATATGAGTTTCATAGAAATACCTACAAACGACACTTGGATACGTGACTACGGATATATCAGTATCAAAGAAAACAATGAAGTCAAACTCCTTGACTTTACTTTTGATGGCTGGGGAGGTAAATTTGAAGCTTCACTTGACAACAGTGTCAATAACAGTTTACATCAAAAAGGCTACCTTGGCATTACTCCACTTAAAAGTATCGATTTTGTACTTGAAGGTGGTTCTATTGAGAGTGATGGAGAGGGGACTATTCTTACCACTGCAGAATGTCTTTGTAATCCAAATAGAAATGGTGGACTGAACAAAAAAGAGATAGAAAAAAAATTAAATCACTACCTTGGTACAGATAGAATTTTATGGCTTGACCATGGATACTTAGCAGGTGATGATACAGACTCTCACATAGACACTTTAGCTCGTTTTGTCAACAGAGAGACAATAGCTTATGTCAAGTGTGAGGACAAAGAAGATGAACATTATGATGCACTGCAAAAAATGGAAACACAATTAAAAGCATTTAAAACAAAAGAAGGAAAACCATACAAACTTGTTTCACTTCCTATGACAGAGGCTATTTACAATGAAGAAGGGCAAAGATTACCTGCGACGTATGCTAATTTTCTCATAACCAATGATGCACTTATCTACCCAACTTATGGAGATGCTAAAGATAAAGAAGTTCATGAGATTTTAAAAGAACTGTTTCCAGACAAAGAGATCATCCCCATCAATTGTCTAAAACTTATAGAGCAAGGAGGTTCGCTTCATTGCTCTACGATGCAAATAGCATATTAAGGTTATTTCCTTGGAGTCGCCTAACGGGGTGTACCGAAATTTTGAGTCCAATAATGTGTAAATCGGGAATTGGCATCTTCTACCATAGCCATACCAATATCTTGAAAACCTGGGTTCATAAGGTTAGCACAATGTCCATCACTATCTAACCATATCTGTATAACAGCAGCTGCTGTATCCAAATTGGCTCCGGCAGCTATATTCTCTCCATTACGTTGCCAATCATATCCACTATTTCCTATAGTACACTATTTTATGTTAAAATAAATCTAAAATAGACATAGGTATATTTCCATGAAAACAGCACTCATCCAACAAAAGTATCATGCCAATAAAGATACTACCATTCAAATAACTGCCAAACAGATAAAAGAAGCTGCACAAAATGGTGCCCAACTCATCATCCTTCAAGAACTTCATCAAAATGAATATTTTTGCCAAAGTGAAGATACTAAATTTTTTGCTTATGCAAATAACTTTGAGTCAGATATAACATATTGGTCTTCTGTGGCAAAAGAAAATGAAGTTGTATTAGTTACCTCACTCTTTGAGAAACGTACCGCAGGGCTCTACCATAACACTGCAGTTGTTTTCGAAAAAGATGGCTCTATCGCAGGGAAATATCGCAAGATGCATATTCCCGACGATCCTGGATTTTATGAGAAATTCTATTTTACCCCTGGTGACCTTGGTTTTGAACCCATTCAAACTTCTGTAGGGAAACTGGGTGTTCTCGTCTGCTGGGATCAGTGGTATCCCGAAGCAGCACGCATTATGACACTTAAAGGGGCAGATTTACTCATCTACCCTACAGCCATAGGTTGGTTTGATGAAGATAGTGATGAAGAAAAATCACGACAACTTGATAGCTGGATAACCATACAACGTTCCCACGCCATTGCCAATGGAATCCCTGTTCTTTCCTGTAACCGTGTTGGCTTTGAAGCAGACAGTTCTGAAGTAATGAAAGGCATTCGCTTCTGGGGAAACTCTTTTGTCTGTGGAGCACAAGGTGAGATATTAGCCCAAGCAGATGACAAAAGTGAAACCATACTCTACACAAATATAGAACATGCACGCACAAAAGAAGTAAGAGATATTTGGCCATTTTTACGTGACAGACGTATAGAAGAGTATGACTGCATACTAAAACGTTTTTGTGATGAAAAATAGGTACTTTTTTAGCCAATAAAAATTCAATTACAACAACAAATTAATCCCATCACGCCAGTCCTTCACACTTTTTTCTTTTGGGTTCGTTTTCTCTTTTGTTGTGAAACAAAAAAGAAAAGGAATAAAGAAAAACAACAACATTAAGTTATTTTAACTTATAATGCGTAAAAATATTTTCCCAAGGAACAATCATGTCAATGGATATTACCCCGGTAAAAAAAGGTGAACAAGTTCACTTTCACAACCCTGTCATAGAATTTTATAATGCAGTTGGCGGAGAAGATGGCATGCGTGAACTTATGTATAACTTTTATGACAAGATCTACGAAAGCGACATTGCTAACTTTTTTCCACAAGATGAAGATAAGTTTGAAGCGATCAAGGAAAAAAATACTAAATTTTTCATCCAAATCTGCGGTGGCCCAAAAATCTATGAAGATGAGGCACAAGGAATGGACTTAAATGAGTTTATGATCCGTGTACATGATGATTTTTCCATTACTGAAAAATCTCGTATAGAGTGGCTTGGTACTATCAGAGAAGCCCTTCAAGAGCTTAAAGGTGTAGATCAAAAACTGATCGAAGATTTTTGGGCATATCTTGAAAATTTTTCAAAACTCACAGTCAATACATTTGATGACGGAAGTACCTACTATGCAGCCTTCACACAGGCGAAAGAAGACAGATGAGAACCGTAAAAAAATGACAACAGTTTGTCATTTTTAGGTTCGGAACCGAAACGGTGGAGCAAAGCGACCCGTACAGGCAATTTCTAACTATGTTTTTCAAACCACCACATAAATGCAAACATCAACCCTGGTGTTTTTGCGATACTCTCATCATAGATAAGCGCTTTGGCTTCAGTAACTGGAAGATGCACCACTTCGATCAACTCTCCATCCACACCACCACCATCCGCAACCTTCATACTCTCATCAACCTCAACATAATAAAGTATCTGTTTACTTCCGGCAAAACCTACAGAAGTATGAAAAGAGGTGATTTTTTCTAACTTTTCAAGCGGCACATCATACCCACACTCTTCTTCTATCTCTTCTTTTGCTATTTGTTCTAAAGTATGCTCTTTATCGACAATACCTGCACAAAGTTCAACAGTCATACCATCACTATTTTTGAGATATACAGGAGGTCTGAACTGTTTCACCAAGATAAAACTCTTATGCTCTTTATAGTAGATAAGTATAGCAACACTATCATGTGCCTGTACGATCTCCCAATCTTTTTTAATACCATTTTGCTCATATGTGGCTAAAGCAGTTGAAATAAATTTAGAGTCAGTAAGTGGATTAAGTTTAAAGTTTTCAATTTTATTTTGCATGTTCCAACGCTTCCTTATCTTGGAGTTTAACATTCGCACTTTGTTCTTTCCCCCAGATATAAGACGGTGTATCATTTTTTAAATAGGCTAAAAGTTTTGTTCTATTTTCTTTAGCATTTTTGATCACGATCTTATTGTATTTTGATTTATTCATCGACTTACGTTTCAGGTGTTTCATTGGATTTACCCATTTCCTATATCGTTTCAAACCAAAATGCAGATGTGGTCCTGTACTTCTTCCTGTATTACCCACATATCCAATAATCTGTCCTTTTTTGACCTGCTCTCCACGATGTACTCTGATACGGCTTTGATGTGCATAGAGAGATTCATACCCTCTTGGATGTTTGATCTTGACTACTTTTCCATAGCCACCCATCCATCCAGCATATGTTACCTTTCCCCCATACACAGCTAAAAGAGGTGTGCCTCTTCTTCCTCCAAAGTCTGTACCGTGATGTGGACGGTAACGTTTCAAGATAGGGTGCCATCTACGATAGGTAAACTTTGATGTGATACGCACGTGTCTTAGCGGCATACCAAGTCTGTTTGAGCGGTCTCTAAGAGGTACTAAATGTGTATAGTCTCCCTCTTTAGTAAATTCAGAGCGTTTCGCCCCCTCTTTATGACCATCACCATCTTCATCTACATAGATAAAACTCTCTTTAGCTCTTGATGTCAGACTCACCACTTTGATATCCGGCATATGATATATCTGTCCCAATCTTGTTCGCTGTGTATAGATAAAAGAGAGTTGATATCCCTTACGTAAATTTTTAGTATCTATACAATCTTTGAGTACTTGACCAAGTCTTTCTGCTACTTTTTTTTGCTTTATAGTTTTTAAGGTATCACTATAAGGATTTGACTCTATATCCACCTCTGCAAAATACTCATCTTCTTGATACTGCACGGGGATAATGTCAAAATCATACTCGCCTATTTTATCTTTAAACAAGTGAATTTGCATTTCTCGATTGATAGGGATTAGCGCTTGTATCAAGTTACCATCGTTATCTACTAATTCATAATATTTAGTATTACTTTGTATCTCTGAAAGAAACTTTTGGTCCTCTTTGGAAATTTTATTGATCAAACCACTAGAGATTCCATGTGAGTCTAAATAGTCTGAAAATGTTTTTCCCTTTTCCCACTCTTCATGAGTCACTTTCATACCAAACGTGAAGGTAAACATCAAAACAAACACAATAATATACTTCATTCTACTCCATCACCCCTGATTCAATTAGATATTATTATATCTTAAGGCTACTTCCAAAAGCCCTATCTCTATGAACTTTTAATCTTTTGCTGTATAATCAATACCATATATTCCAAACTAAAGGATCGCTATGCGTAAAATAGCACTCATGGCTTTAACTGCTCTACCTCTTTTTGCAGGATTTTTTCCTTCTACCGTACAAACTTCTGTCTCATCTGTAGGAGAAAACACTGTTTCTCTCAAATCTGCCCTTCCTGTAAATGGTATGAGTGCTGTGGTTGTTCACAATTATGGCAATGAACTAGAAGCAATTACAAGTTATCTTACGCAAACGTCATCTAATGGAAGTGCTAAAATCATCAGTAAAGACATCATACATCATGATGAGCTACCGACTATCAAAACAACTGTTACTTCGGGAGACAAAGTCATTGGAGGGTATCTTTATAATAATGTTCTACTTTTAGCTCCAGATGCTGATACCTATGCAAGGATCACTTCATCACATAATAAACAATGGGTTCATCCAGATCATTTTGCACTTTTCCTTTCTAAAGAAGGAGATACTCATCCGACTAAAGCAAATCTTGCAATATTTGCCAAAGAGTATCAAGTAGGACTCATCTATATTGTACGTAATGGTTCAGCTGTACTTTTAGATCCTATCTCTGGTCAGATCATAGGGAAAAAAGCAATGAGCAACCTTCCTGCAGAAGGGAAATACCCTTTCTTTATGCGCTTTGAAGAGATCCAAACAGGTTTGTTCTCTAAAAGTGGAAAAGGTAACTATTACCAAGTGATGGAGTCACTATAATGAGAGGACGCCTTTTGAGCAAAGCCCAAAATTGTCAAAATTTAAAAACGTGCATTAAAGCGCCTTTTAAAAATTTGATTGCTAACGCTAGTTTGCTTCAGCAGCAAGCTCATGTGATGAGTCACATTCATGGAGAAAACTTATGTTAGATTCTAAACATATCAAAGCCCTTAAAGATATCGTAGGTGAAGAGAATGTCTATAGTGACAAAGCACATCTTATCGCTTACTCTTACGATGCTACACGTACACGTTTTGAACCTGATGCCGTTGTTTTTCCCAGAGATGAGGAAGATGTAAGCCGCATCCTTGTTTATTGTAACCATCATCAGATTGTCATTACCCCACGAGGGGCGGGTTCCGGATTTACGGGCGGTGCACTGCCTACCAATGGTGGTATCACACTTGCGATGGAAAAGCATATGAACAAGATCCTTGAGATCGACATGGAAAACATGGTTGCCGTTGTACAACCGGGTGTGATCAATATGGATCTGCAAAAAGCTGCTGAAGAGGTAGGCCTTTTCTACCCACCAGACCCGGCAAGTGAAGAGTACTCAACACTAGGCGGTAATGTTAGTGAAAATGCAGGTGGCATGCGTGCAGCAAAGTATGGTATCACCAAAGACTATGTCATGGCACTACGAGCTGTGCGTCCTAACGGTGATATTATTCGAGCAGGGAAAAGAACCATCAAAGATGTTGCAGGATATAACATCGCAGGTATTCTCATTGCCAGCGAAGGCACGCTTGCAGTCCTCACTGAAATTACTTTAAAACTCATCCCTAAACCTAAGTTCACAAAAGCCTACATGGGAATTTTCCCTTCAGTAGACGATGCAATGAATGCTGTATTCAAATCTCTTGCAGCAGGTGCGAATCCTGTAGCTATGGAGTTTATGGATGATCTGGTAGTTCAGGCACTCAAAGAGAAGCTTGGCATCGAGCTTCCTGAAGATGCAGGTGCACTGCTCATCGGTGATGTAGATGAGTCCTACTTGATACTCTTTGGCAAATATTGCAAGATTTGCTTTAGTCGGATGAGTATCTCAAGAAGTAGAGTTCCAACTGGAAATTTTAGAAAAGTCTTTTAAAGAAAATGGTGTGCAAGATTTTGTCATCGCGCACAATGCAAAAGAGAGAGATTCTCTCTGGTACGCAAGACGTAACGCCTCTCCTTCTATCACCATCTTTGGAAGTAAAAAACTCAATGAAGATATCTCTGTACCAAGAAGTATGCTACCTGAAGCTCTGAAACGTATCTATGAGATAGGTAACAAATTTGGTTTTAAAGTGCCATGTTTCGGACATGCGGGAGATGGTAATATCCATGTCAATGTCATGGTAGATGGTTCTGATAAGAAACAACTTGAGGAGGGGCATAAAGCTATCGAAGAGATATTCCAACTCGTAGTCGATATGGGTGGAACTCTCAGTGGTGAGCACGGTATAGGGACAAGCAAAGCACCATTTATGGGTATCGCATTCAACGATGTTGAACTTGATCTTTTCAAAAGTATCAAACACGCGTTTGACCCAAATAATATTCTTAATCCAGGAAAGATGGGATTACCAAACTAGGCTTCGACAGGCTCAGCCACATATAGCTGCCTGAGCCTGTCGAAGGCAAATGGAAATATATGAAAAAACATACTCAATTCAAAAATATTTTAAAAAACTATTACATTTTTCTACGAGATTTTCTAGGAGATCTCTTTGATGATAAAATAGGTCACTATGCTTCAAGTCTAAGTTGGAGTACACTCTTTTCTATTATTCCTTTGCTTG
>Ga0255433_1068_pt2 | contig 9436 bp, 9 predicted proteins | sample ANMaggSSYBR02H12_FD_182672 | JGI IMG/M metagenome (GOLD analysis project Ga0255433, IMG submission 182672) | Sediment cell enrichment communities from methane seep in Santa Monica Basin, California, United Staets - ANME aggregate JGI... | ecosystem: Environmental > Aquatic > Marine > Cold seeps >...
ATATTCTAGTTCATCTCCATCAAGATTTGTAATTTCAACTGTAATATCAAATTCTAATCCAGCAGTAAGTGTGAGATTGGCCTGATCAGGTTCCGTTATATCAACAACCAGATCGTGATTTGGCACAATATCTACAATATCATAGGTGTAATAGTAGTTAGATCCGTAACCTGCCTGTGCAGCAAGAACAATATGTCCAAGTTCATCTACAGGAGGATAGAACTCATAAATACCATTTAATCCGTTACCTGATGTTTTGTCACCAACAGTATCATTGAACGTTTCCACAAAAGCCCAATCATTATCAAAGAATGTGGCATGAACTTCCCCATAAAACACATCGGTTGCAGTGTAGCTGATGGTTTCCCCCATTTCTACAGTGATTTTCTTATCATCACCTATTGAAGTACTTGCACTGCTTGCTAAACCAGTAATCTCATAATCTTCCACAATTGTGATATCATTAGTTTCATTATACACAGTTACTGTAAGTACACCTCCATTTCGAGGGCTGATAAGTAATGAATATCCATCAACTGGTTGAAGTCCTTCCTCAACCTCCATATCTAGACCACATCCAACTATTTCAAATGATACATTTCGCTTTGTGGAATCAGTTTTACCATAAACTGTAACGTTAAGATAACTTGACCAGTTACCCCATTCTTCATCTGGTCCTGGTGGGTTAGCTGGATTAGCAGCAGTACCATATGGAAGTTCACCAAGAAGAACCTGTTCTGCATCGTAGTCTATGAAGATATTTGTTGAGGTTGGAGAACCAACAAGGACCGTAGTTTCGGCGGAAATAAGAGCGTCTAAATCATCGTCTGCATCATAAACACTCCATTCATCATCATAAGTGAATAAAAATGTTGCAGTACCAGATTCATTAAACTTAAATTCATCACCAACTGTTAGGTTTAGCCATCCATTTGCATCAGTACAACAGCCGAGTTCAACATATTCATCATTGTCCCAATCTGTACCTGTTGGATATATACAGCTAACTCCAGTCACATAAACGTAGGCACCGTCTATAGGATCATCATTTTGGTCTAGACATTGAATTTCAAAGGTTTGATTGAATCCATAAACAGTCTCAACAGTATCAACCGTAATAGTACCCTCTGCAGAAGAAACTTCTATTGTTTGATACCATATGAAATCAGTAACTCCTTTTGTTGTATCTTCATCAGTAGGTCGATTATCCCCAGAAACATTGGTACCAACGTACCATGTTCCAGATTCGGTAAACGTTACAGCTATAGAAAATCTACCCGTGGACGTTGTTGATACTGGAGCATAGTAATTCACTCCTGTTGGGGAAACAATGTCTACATAATCTAAATATTGAACGGGTTCATCTCCCCCATCAATCAACTTACCCTGAATAGTCACTTCATCGTTGTATGTAGCTGTTGTTGGTGAAAAATCAGTCATATGAAATCTCACTGGAACCCACGTACTAGCAAGGACAGTGTAGGGCGCCTCAGAGATCGTGATGTTAAGAGTGTAATTTGACTCCCTATTGCCACTTCCTGACCAATTAAAGAGAGCATCAGTCGTTATTGTTCCAAGATTCATAGTGTTATTTACAACGGAGTCACCAAGATCTGGCTCCCAGAATATATAACGAATGCTTTCATCATGCAAACTATATGTGCTACCACTCCAGTTATAAACATTAATGGTAAATTCTTGGGAAACTGAATCGTCCCAATAGATCACATCTGGAACAGTTTCTACCTTTAAAATATCAGTAATGTTAAATGTTGTATTAACCCAATCGCCATCTTCATCACCTGTCATATTTATAGAATATTCCCCAACCTCAGATCGCCATGGAATATTTATCGAAATATTGAGATCACCATTGGCATCACATCTTCCCCTTTTAAGTTCATCTGTAGGGAAATTTGGTGGATTAGTAGCTGTAGTTTCATTGGAAAAGTAAATATAAACATATTCCCTTTCTGTGCCATCCCAACCACTCATATTAATCCATATCTTCTGCCCACACATACCGCTCCTAGTTTCAATATCTTCAAGAGAACCAGCAGCACTGACGGTGGTTGTCATCAATGTTATCATAGAAAACAACAACACTAGTGTCACTAGACCAGCCATCATCCTATTTTTTCCATCTTTATTCATTTCTTTCTTCCTCCTTATATTTTATCGTGTTTTTTCCTTACAAACGCCCAGTATCACACATATCGATCCGCCACGCGAATCAACATGAAAATTCCATATCAATATCTAACATATATATGAAATGTTTCACATCTGTGTCCTCACCGGACCCTCATTCCATCGTAAATACCTATCTTGTTTATATAAGTTACGTTTTTCCTTATCCTACAAACAGATACAGATACCATATTACCTAATACATTACCTGCATGAAAATCACCATCAATTTTCTCTCAAGGGCATCTACAATATTTTGGCAGGTTGCCTCCTATTTTTAAAATACTTTTGTTTTCTCCACATAATTAACAAACCATACAATTTTTTGCTGATTTTTCCAATTTCGATAAAAATAAAGCGAAATGAATTACATACATCAAGATTAGGATGACTTTTTATCCACCGAGGAATCGCAGATAAACAAATAAGTTCCCGATCTTGAATTAAAACTGTTTTTACCCCCAATATACAATTTTTATCAATCATCGATCTTGAGGAGTGTTAACCTCTTCTACAAGTTTAATACCTGCTGACACCCCATCTATGGAATGTATCTCAGCACCACATTCTGAAATTTCTTTCTTCACCAGCTCATAATTAATGTTGCTACCCTCGATAGTTATCTTAACACTATCTGTCTTTTCATCAACCTCTTCAAGAGAAATATTCACACCAGAAATCCCTTCCAAACTACTTAATCGGTCAGCCATCTCTAAAATCGAAGGAACATGTGGTTTAAGAACATCAAGGATTATGCGTTTTATGCTATTCAAATCAGTTCACTCCAAAAAGCATATCTCACGTTTTGTTAATAAGATTTGTTGTCACAATTCAAACAGACCATCAAATATATGATTCGAATTCTATGCAGTTATCTACTTCATCAATTCTTTAAATTCTTCAAATCTACCATCCATCTCAGCATTAACTAAACCCAGAGCCTGCCTTATCTTCTGATCAGAATTGCTTTTGTGTAATATTCTAAGATGTTCTAACCTAAGAACCTTGCCACATCTATGACATTTGGTAGTTTTACAGGATAAATCCACTACCTTTGCCTTCTTGCATCTAGGACAAACAACTATCCCAAATTTCATAAAAACCATCAAGCATTAATGAACCTTAAGTAATATATATATCTATTCTTATTCTGGTTTGCTTTCCCGCCTTAGCTCAGTCTGGCTGGAGCGGCCGGCTGTAGACTCTATTGGCCGTTACCGGCAGGTCCCCGGTTCAAATCCGGGAGGCGGGACTATCTATCATTTTATGTTTTTAGAGGACCATGCATTATAAAATATAGATATAATATGTATTATATCATGGGTACCTGTAGGGCAACTGGAATACAAGCCGAGTTGATACAAGCAGAAAAAGTACGTAAATATCTTTCTGAAAACAACATACTTAGAACCGATCTGAAGATAAGTAAAGACGATTCTTTTATCTACTTCCCCATAAAGGAAATATCAAAAGAGCTTAATTCTTACACAATTATAGAAAGAGAATTTGAAAAAAGGGAGACAAAACCTAAATCATACAAAGAAATAGTAGCGATTCCAGACAATCTACGGCATGAGCTACCAACATCATATAATATAATTGGAAATATAATCTTAATAAAGTTACCAGAGAGCCTACTAAAATATCAAAAAGAGGTGGGGGAATCCCTACTAAAAACAAATAAAAACGTAAAAACAGTCTGCCTAACTCAACCTGTATCAGGAGAATTTAGAATACGTGATATAAAGGTAATTGCAGGGGAAAACCGTACAGAAACAACCCATAAGGAATATGGCTTAACATTTAATGTAGATGTGAAAAAAACATATTTTTCTCCAACACTTGCTACAGAAAGAAAACGAGTTGCAACCTTCGTAAAACAGGATGAAACAATTGTTGACATGTTTGCAGGAGTGGCACCTTTTTCAATTATGATTGCAAAATATGCAAATCCAAAGGTGATATATGCAATAGATAAAAACGAAGATGCAGTAAAATTTGCGAGACAAAACATAAAAAGAAATAATGTTCTTGATAAAATTGAAGCCATACATGCAGATGCGAAGGAAATCTGTAGAATTCTAAATCAAAAAAATGCAAAAGCAGATCGCGTTATAATGAATCTCCCATTTTCTGCACATGTGTTTTTTACAAGTGCATTAGAAATTATAAATGATAATGGCACAATCCACTATTATGACATCCAAAAGGAGGAAAAAATACAGGAGAGAATCAATGGATTGGAAAAAACAGCAAAGGAAAACAGAGTTGTCCTGAAAAATCTAAATGTAAGAAAGATCAAGACATATGCACCGAGAGAATTTTATATAGGATTAGATATTACGGTAAGAAAAAATACGCCGATGTAGCTTAGACCGGTAGAGCGGCTGATTTGTAATCAGCAGGCCGAGAGTTCAAATCTCTCCATCGGCTTTTCGAATATCTTTTCATTCATCGGGAAAATTTAGCGATGCTTAGAGTGCATCCCCACATATTGAAGCATGACAGATATTTTTACAAACACAAATATAAGATCTAAAAATACGTTTTATCTGTCATTGGGCAAATCAATAGTGTAAAAACATCATTCCAATCATATTGTTATACAGTTTGTTATACAATTGTATAACATCGTCATATCAATGAAACATTTATGTATAACACATGTTATACACACGTTATACAAAAAAGGAAGGTGATTGCATAGGTAAGAGTAAGTTGATAGCCACCCGTTTTAGCATGGAGATACATAGTAAAATTGACAACCATGAACTGCCAAATAGTGAACTTATCCGGAATGCTGTTATACAGTATTTAACCGGCGGTAAACAGGATAACTCAGCAGAGAATATAGACACAAGCGAAGACATGTATAACGAAGTGTATAACACCCTGTATAACACAGAAGTGATACCGCTAAAACAGGAGGTAAAACACCTGAATGACAACATGAGTAGAATGGAACAAAATGTATGCGATTTAAAAGACGATAAACTATTTTTACAAGATCAATTACGAGCCCAGACAGTCATAGCCGCTGCAAAAACTCCACTGTTAACCCGCATAAAAATGAAGCTGCTAAGGCAAAATAGTGAATAATTTTTGTATAACAATTGTATAACATATGTATAACAACAGATATCATTTCTTATATGTCACAGATATTCAATCTGCATCATTTACACCGATAAACAGCGGCAATCCGTACTTTTTATCACACCCACTAAACAGATTTACAATAAAAACAGAAAGATAAGAAAATCTATTTTAGACTTTCTTATTGTTTTTTGTTTCTTCGCCACATTAGAACAATCGCCGCTGCAAAAATAATGAAAATAAGTTCAAAACCGGGTAGCCCCTGAGGTAGAGAAATAACAACAATAGTGGTCGAGGTTGTATGTTTGGCACCGCCATCATCTGTTACTGTAAGTTGAACAATGTATGTTCCCCCTTCTGCGTATTGATGTGTTGGATATTGATCCGATGAAAAATTCGCATCTCCAAAATCCCATTGCCGAGATTCAATAGTGCCATCCACATCTGTTGATTCGTCAATATATTGAATGATATCTTCAGTTGTTGGATCCGTGGGTTGGTACGAGAAATTAGCAGTAGGTTGTTGGTTTGGGGGAGATGCGGAAATGGTCACATTAGCTAAGGCCATATCGCTTGTTCCATCATTATCTATAACAGTTAAGGTTACTTCATAGGTGCCTGGAGTATAGTAGATGTGATCTGGCGATTCTGAGAGAATTTCACTTGTCCCATCACCAAAATTCCATCGATAAAAAGCGATACTCCCATCTGGATCATAACTATCTGAAGCATCAAATACGACAACTTGATCCATTTTTGCATTATACGGACCACCAGCATCGGCAACTGGTGGGGTATTATCTGGAGGAGCAAGCCTAGTGGTAAAAATCCATATGTCTGATCTGTTTTCTAATTGGCTGTCATTAGCTACTGCATACCACACAAAAGTTGTATCGAATTTTTGTCTAAAAGTATACGATGCCGTACTTCCACTAAGTGCCCTCTTTTTAGTTCCAATAAGACTATCATCATCTGCTCTATAAAAATACACCGTAAGTTCATCGCTATCAAGATCATCAATATTTACTTTAAGAGTAATTATTAATCCTACGTCTGACTCAAAATCAGCAGGATCTGGATTAGACGGTTTTAAGGGAGGTTTGAGAAAGTAACCTAAAGGGTATATATCCACAACTCCCCCAGTTGTATAATAGGTATCACCTATACCATCAAGATTACGATCTAATGCATTATAATCATCCCAATAGTTGCCCTCGGTTTCATAATACCAATGGTTATTACCATTTTCTTGAGCACTCATACTATTGCCTACAAAATGATTTCTATAGATAGAATTACCTTCAGTTCCCGAAACTGTGTAAATACCAGATGCAGTTGAACTAGAAAACATATTATCATATATTTCACAATTAGATTGAACTAGAGTGATACCTCTTCGATTTGTGTCAAATGTATTCTCTATAATCTTGCACTGAAAAGAGTTCAAATAAATACCATCGCCAGTGTTATTGCCAATATTGTTATTTTTGACGACTGCATCATCACATTGATGAAGAAAAATACCATAAAAATTGTTTTTTTGTATGGTATTATTACTAATATTAATATTACTACACTCTTGTGCATGTATTCCATAAGAACTATTGATGATGGAATTATCATATAATCTACTATTTGACGAATAAAGCATCTCTATAGCCGATTCAGAGCAATTTGAAATAATATTATTGAAGATATCATTAGTACCAGAGGAATCCACATAAATACCCTGTTTGGTATTTTCGATAATATTGCCACTTATAAAATTGCCATGAGAAGAAGGATCTAGATAGACACCCCAGGTTTGAGTATTATTAAATCGATTACCTTGGAGAACAACATTTGCTGCTTTTATACAAACAAGAGCCCCTAGCGGAGATGTCTTAACATCTTCACTGTCACTTATGATAATATCTTCCAAAGTTGCTTTATCAGCAGTTATCTTAACGGTATATCTCGTATCATATGAACTATCAATTATTGTTTCTCCGCGCTCAGGTTCAATACCCCCCCATAGTTTTATTTCCTTATCTATTATTAAAATCTCATCATAAATGCCACCAAAAATGTAGATGGTATCTCCTTCATTTGCCACATTTATTGCTTCTTGAATACTTTTTAACGGGTGTTCTGCAGAACCATCTCCATACCCATGATGAGTATTATCAACATAAATTTTGTTTTCACTAGCGCTGCATTGATCATTAAAAAATATAATAGATAAATTTCCTAAAATTAGAAGGAATAATAACATTACTACTAGAGTTTTCAATCGCATGTTTCCCATCCTCTAACATAAATAAATACCATAGCAGAATTTATAGTTTTCTCACAAACTGACATAAATCCAATATAAAGAAGGCTGCAGATGGAACCACATACTTTTTTTAAGAATATATCAATATCCCTTTAATGAGAGTTTGTATAGGTGGAACATTTGATACATTGCATAAAGGACATGAGCTACTAATCAACAAAGCATTCCAAACTGCAGGAAAGCAAGGATCTGTTTTTATAGGAATTACAACAGGAAAAATACCAAAAACGAAGGGAAACATAAAATCATTTGAAGAGAGAAAGAAAACCATCGAACAATATCTATTGAAAAAAGAATGTATCGATCGTGCTACAATAAAACCAATTAAAGATAAATATGGCCCATCAATAAGAGATGAGTTTGATGCCATTGTTATATCCCCTGAAACAAAACCCACCGCAGAGGAGATAAATGATAAACGTAGGCAAAACATGAAAAAACCCTTGAAAATAGTACAAATTCCTTTTGTTTTAGCAAATGATGGAGCACCTATAAGCTCATCGAGGATAAGAAAGAAGGAAATTGACGAAAATGGAAGGATTTTGAAGATAGATTAGTTTTATATATAGCATTTTATTACATCGCAAGGTAAAGGTGATTAAAAGTGACATATATTATCTTTGAAGTCAAGTCTGAAAATGTAGGCGAAATCGACAAAATGATTAGGGATGATCTTGTAAGTAGGCAAAGCATACTCACTAGAGATTCAAGCTCCTTAGACATAAAAGAAAATGTCTTCTATGTTAAAATTGAGGGAAACAAAGAAGGTTTAAAGAAGGCTGAGGAACTAGCCAAAGAGTTGGAATTTAAAAAACTAGGTAAAAAAAAGGCTGATGAAATCAACAAAAAAATTGAGGAGCAGGAAGATTCAGCGGCTTCAGGTATGGGAATGATCTTCGACTAAATTCTTATATTTTCCAATATTTTTCCATTTCGTTTCTAATTTTTTCTATAATCTTTCCTACATCCGTATCTTCTCGCACAGGATCATCAAATTTCACAGGATGATACATCATTTGTCCAATTTGAGAGAGTAAACATTTTCCTATCCAGTCCAGATTATACCCCCCTTCTAATGTACAAACGATTTTAGGTTGAACATCTTGGAGTCTGGAGATCATCTCTCCAAAGAAATTGGATGATAATTTCAGTCCACCCAGTGGATCCAAATGATGGGAATCGAAACCTGAAGAAACTAGTATTATATCCGGTTTGAACTTACGAGCGGTTGGCATAAAAATCTCATCTAGTAGCTTTGATACGGCAACCTCACCATTTCCATGAGAAAGAGGTGCATTTATAGTATATCCTTTTCCGACTCCTGTCCCTATTTCTTCAATATCTCCAGTTCCAGGGTAATGTGGAGACAAATGAAATGATTGATATAAAACGTCCTTTCGACCATAAAAAATATCTTGTGTTCCATTTCCATGATGGACGTCTAAATCAAAGATCAATACCCGTTTTCCTTTTTTTGAGATTTCATTTGTTGCTATCGCTACATTATTAAAAAGACAAAAACCCATGGATCTACTACTTGTTGCATGATGACCGGGTGGTCTTACTAATGAAAACGCATTATCTGCTTTACCTTCAAGTACATCGTTACTTACTTGTAATACACCACCTGCTGCAAGTCTTGCAGTTTCATAGTCCGATTTACAGACATATGTATCCATATCTATCCAGGACCCTTCATAAGAACTCATCTCCTTGATTTGCTGGATCATCTCATCTGAGTGTATGCCATGGAGCATCTCTTCGGGTAAAAGCTCTGGTTCAACAAATTCTAATTCTTTGTAAAAAGGTGCTTTTTTTATTTCATTCATCATT
>Ga0255433_1082_pt1 | contig 9430 bp, 7 predicted proteins | sample ANMaggSSYBR02H12_FD_182672 | JGI IMG/M metagenome (GOLD analysis project Ga0255433, IMG submission 182672) | Sediment cell enrichment communities from methane seep in Santa Monica Basin, California, United Staets - ANME aggregate JGI... | ecosystem: Environmental > Aquatic > Marine > Cold seeps >...
TATGGGGAGAGGACCTGGATGCAGGATTGACACAAAGACTCATCAGCTTTTTACAGAAAAAGTTCCACCAGCCAAGTGTATATGCCTATCCATGGGGGCTTGACAGAGAGGCAACTGTGAAAGTCAATGTAAATATTACACGCTTCATAGCCCAAGGTGACAGAGTCTACCTTGATGCTGACTGGGAAGTGACGCATGTAAGTAGTAAGAGACGTAAAGCAGGGCTTTTCACTACGTCAGTACCTACTAAAAGTGATGCAGCCAGTATAGTATCTGCTATGGATAAAGCTTTTGGTGTGCTTGAAGAGGAAGTGGCTCAAGGGGTGAAATCTTTTTAATTGGGTAAAGAGCCTGCAATGTTACAAAATAAAGGAGAGTGTAGAATGATAAAATTAATAAAAGTTTCAATGGTAGTGTTAATGGGGAGTTCTTTACTGTTTGCAGGTTCTGAGCAGATGAAAATGTATGATGTCAAGAGTGGAAAGATAGAGTATGAGATCAAAGGATCTGGGGAGATCATGGGTCAAAAGATGCAGACTATTGGTAAAAAAAGAGTGATTTTTGATGATAATGGAGCTAAAAATCTTACTGAAGAGAATAAGATAGATAAACAAACGATTATGGGACAGAAAAAAGTTACCAAAACGCATACTATGACATATATGAAAGAGGGTATGGTTTATCATGTAGATTTTAAATCTAAACGGATCATGCGTATGGCAAATATGGCTGCCTCTATGGGTGCATTGTTTGGTGGTGGACAAAATATGAAGCAGTCTGGTGAAGAGATGATGATAAAAATGGGTGGTAAAAAAACTGGTACAGATAATGTATTGGGATATACATGTGATGTATGGGAGATGATGGGAGTTAAGCAGTGTATGTATAAGGGGATTCCTCTTAGAGTTGTAACAGATGTAATGGGGATGAAAAATACAGAAACTGCAACGAAAGCAGAATTTGATATTTCACTCTCAAAAAATGATTTTAAACTACCTGATTTTCCTATTTATGATGAGCGTGGTGAAAAGTTGGATAAAAGTAAACTTGATGTTATGGATAAGAAAGCAGAAGTAAAATCTGCTCAGGCAAGTGAACAGATGGCAGAGTTAGGAAATGTTATAGCTGCAGCAGCTAAAGATGCCGGTATCAAAGAGGGAGAACGACCAACAAAAGCACAAGAAGAAGCAATGAAAAACTCCATGATGGAAGCGATGTTGCCACGTATGAAAAAAGAGATATTATCCGGAGAAAAGATAATGCGTGTCGGGTATGAATGTTTGGGTAAAGCAGACACGCTCAAAGAGGCAAATGAATGTAACGATGAAATGAATGCAATGAGTGGAGAAACAGATGAACCTTTTGATGAGTGGAGTCCAAAAACAAAGAAAGAAACCCTTGGTGAGTTTGATCAGTATTTAAATGAGATGGTACCTTGTATAAAAAAAGCACAAACTATGCAAGATGCAAAGCAGTGTGTACCACAAGAATAGAAGATTATCTTAAAAAACATCAAAACTTCTTAAAATAAAATTGCTGTTTACCTTGATAATGTTTATTATGATACAATAGTATTACCTAAATATTACCTCTACACGAGGGCTCTCAAGGAAGTCTATGTCGCATCTTAACAAAATAACAACCATTTTTCTATGTTTATTTCTAGGAAGTATGACACTCCTCTCAGCCCAAACAGATCAAAAAAAATTTGATGTTGAATCAGGTATGATACTTTATACTATTAGTGGTGGAGGAAAACTTACAGAGGATGTGAATCTCACTATCCAGGGTAAAGGTAAGTTACGTTTTAAAGATTGGGGTGTTGTTGCGCTTATAGAGGAGGATTTTGAAGAGACTACATCCGGAGTATTGCAAAATATAGAAACAATACAAAGATGTGAGAAGTTAGAAGATAGGCTGCGATTTGATGTAGATTTTAAGACCAAGAAGATTTTTGAACGTAAAATGCCTAAGGGTAATTTTCAAGAATATATTACAAAAGATCTTGTTAAGACCGGCCAAGAGGAGATTGCAGGATATACCTGTGATATTTGGGAAGGAGTTGGGGTACGAAAATGTATTTATAAGGGAATCCCTCTTCTTGTTGAACATTACCTTTTAGGAACATACTACCGGAAAAAAGCATCAAGTGTCACATTTGGTATCGATACTTCAGCGGCTAACTGCAGCATACCGAACTATCCCATACAAAAATTTGCACTTTTTAAAACACATAGTAAGACTAAAAGTAAAAAATTACCTCAAGAATTTTCTAAAATTTTAATGAGTGTAGGTAAAGATATGCAAAAGCAATTTTCTGTTAGTGAGATTGAAGAAGATAATTTTACTCCAGAGCAAAAGAGAGTATGGTTAGATAAAATAAGTCAAAATGTTTTTGAAAAACAGAAATTGTTTTTACCACAGTTTTTGTTAAGTATGCAAGAAGCACGTGTCTGTTTACAACAGGCAGATAACTGGATACAAGCAAATGCCTGCGTGGAGGATGTCGTACAGTTAAAAACCCAATTGACAAAAGATAGAGAAAATAATATTGAACAATGGAAAGGTAAAGAGAAAGATAAGGTCTTAGATGATTTTGATGAAAATATCTCTTTACTTGAATCAAGAATGAAATGCATTAGAAGTGCACAAAGTATTACTGATCTTTCAAGCTGCATGAAATAGTGAAATTTTATCGTATATATATTGAACTGACAAATGTTTGTGGATTAAGTTGCAGTTTCTGTCCAACAAAAGAGTTACCTTCCCAACAGATGGATCTGGACTTTTTTGAGTCTGTTATCATTCAATCTAAAGCCTATACAAAAGAGATAGCTTGTCATGTTGTAGGTGATCCACTTACATTGTCTAATCTCCCAGATTATCTTGACATCATTCATAAGCATGGATTAAAAGCGATGCTGACTACAAGTGGATATTTCCTTAAAAAACATACATATGATACACTGTTCCACCCTTGTGTAAAACAGATAAATATCTCACTAAACAGTTTTAACAAAAATGATACTTCTATCACTTTTGAACAATATATTACTTCTGTACTTGCCCTGTGTCATACCAAGTTAGAGCGAAAAGAAGAACTCTTCATCAACCTTCGTGTCTGGAACCTAGATGAGATGATGAGTGAACGTACATTCAATGAGATACTTTTTTCTAAACTCTCAAGAGCCTTTGACAGTGAGCTTGATCTGGATAATGTGTATGAAGAACGGCCAAAGACCATACGTTTAGCCTCTAAGGTACTCATGCATTTTGATAATTATTTTGAGTGGCCATCTTTAAACAATAAAAACTATGGCGATGGTACGTGCCAAGGCTTACAGTCACACGTAGCTATCCTCGCTAGTGGTAAGGTCGTACCGTGTTGTTTGGACTGTGATGGGGTCATGGAACTTGGTGATTTACATAAAAATAGCTTGAAAGAGATAATATCCAATAAACGTGCTACAAATATACTGAAAGGATTTAAAGAAGGCAAAGCCGTAGAAGAACTTTGTCAGAAATGTGGTTATAAAGAGAGATTTAACCTCTCTTAGATTTTAAGATATCTTAACGATTGATCTTCGTAAATTTAGTTCCTTCAAGGCTAAGATTATACATCAAACCTTTTGCACCAAAAACAAAAGCATAGATAGGTTTTTCAAAACTAATAGATCCTATGTCTTTTCCTACACCCCATTCAGCTACAGCAATAGATCCATCTACACCAGCTTCCCATCCATCACTTTTAATGAAGTTGTCTAAAGCTGCTTGTGAACCAAATGCGATAACATAAGAAGTTTTTTGAAATCCCAGTTGAAATCCAACAGAAGCTGATGCAATGCTATAGTAACCTTTTGTTTCACCATTTACACGCAATACGCCCTCTCCGTATTCTCCACCTACAACAAACCCAGCTTTAGTAACAGAAGGAAAAATAAGGTACCCTTTGGTTTTTGAAAGAAACTCTTCACTGCCTTTAACCTCTCTGGCAAACTGCTTAAGTGCTTCGTTGGATTTAGCTTCAATGACAGAAGCCGGTTCTGCTATAGAGTAACTACTTACAAGCAGTATAAGAGAAGCGATAAGTGCTAAGGGGTTAAGTCTGTTGTGTTTCATGGAAATCCTTGTAGGTAATTTTATGAATTATAACAAATAAATGTTAAGCAATTGTGTATAATACTTTTATAAAAGGAAAGAAATGCAAAAACTAACTATTAAGGCGTATGCTGTCAAACATAAGTTGAGTATTTTCAATGTCATGAAGATGGTAAGGTCAGGTAAATTAAAAACTGAGATCGTTGAAGAGAATGAAAAAGAAATTACATATATTTTACTTGATGAAGCTATAGAAAAAGAGATCGAAGGTAGTATTGTACCCATAGAAAAGCAAGAAGAATTAACACTAAGGGAAATTGTTAAGGTATTGCAAAAAGAGGTAAGACTTTTACGTGAAGAGATTGAAGTATTGAAAAAGAAGCTATAATATAAATAGAAACTATGTAATAGAAATCTCTTTAAAGGAGACAAAATGAAAGTAGCATATATTACAGATGATATCTATCTTGAACATGATACAGGTATGGCTCATCCAGAGTCAGCACAGCGGCTTATGGCTATCAATAAAGCTATAGAGCCACTTCAGCATAAACTATTGGAAAGATCCCCCATCTGGGTCTCTAAAGAGGTACTTCAAGCCGTCCACTCGGCGGAACATGTCCAAACCATCATAGATGCAAGTGAATATGGAACACCGATCGATTCAGATACGATATGTAGTGCTGATTCATATAAAGCTGCCGTTAAAGCAGTGGGAGCAGGTATCGTAGCGATAGATGGTATAAAAGCAGGAGAGTTTGAGAGAGCTTTTTGTGCTGTACGACCTCCTGGGCATCATGCTACACCTAGACAAGCGATGGGATTTTGCCTTTTTAACAATATTGCCATCACGGCAAGATACGCTCAAAGTCTGGGTTATGAAAAAGTGATGATCATTGACTTTGATGTACATCATGGCAATGGTACCCAAGACACTTTTTATGAAGATGATACAGTCTTTTACTTCTCTTCTCATCAAGCATTTGCTTACCCTGGTACAGGTGATGAAAGAGATAAAGGTTCTGGAGCAGGTGAGGGCTTTACAGCTAACTTTTTAGTGATGCCTGATAGTGGAGATCATGAAGTATTGGATATTTATGCAAATGACATGCCTCCATATGTTGACAGTTTTGACCCCGATATTATCTTAGTATCGGCAGGTTATGACTTACATGAAAGTGATCCTTTGGCACAGTTAAATGTCACGACCGAAGGTATACGTAAAATAGTACGTCTCATACTTGATAGTGCAGATGTTCCTTTTGTCTTTTTTTTAGAGGGAGGGTATGATGTGGATGCACTAGGTAAGAATGTAAAGGTCACACTAGAGGAGATGGTAAAATATTGACATTTATAAAAGAGCTTCCAGCTCTTTTATCTCCATTGCTTTGTGTGCCAAATAACCTTGATATGTAGTACATTTTATCTTTTTGAGGTGGGTCAGTATTTCATCATTTTCAACACCCTCAGCCAGAATTTTTAAATTAAACTTATGTCCTATAGCAACAACAGCTTCAACGATCATTGCATTGTTTTCAGTCATATTGCGTATAAAAGATTGATCGATCTTGATCACATCTACAGGAAGATCTTTAAGATAAGACAAAGATGAGTAGCCTGTACCAAAATCATCAATGGAGAAAGTGAAACCAAAGTTTTTTAATTCTTTGATCTTTTGTATAGCATCGTTGATATTACGCATGATATCACTCTCTGTTATCTCCAACTCAAACCACTCAGGTTTTACTTGGTGTTTATTTATAAGAAGCATAAGTTTCTCTACAAAATGGGGTTGTAAAAAATGTACTGTACTGACATTAATAGCAATATGATGTAAATTAAAGCCATTTGTACGCTCACTTAAACTTTTGGCATCACTTAGTATTCTATTAAAGATCCACTCTTCAAGCTTTATGATGATTCCACTCTCTTCAGCAACAGGTATAAATGTATCTGGCGAAATAAAACCTTTTTGAGGATGTTTCCATCGGATCAATGCCTCTGCACCTATGATCTTATTTGTTTGCACATCAAGTTGTGGCTGATAACACATAAGAAACTCATCATTCTCAATGGCTTTATGAATATCATATTCTATCATAAGCTGCTCTTTGGCATGCATACTCATGCTGTCTTGGTAAAACTTTGTACTGCCCCGTGTAGTTCTCTTCGCGTCATACATAGCAGTTTCTGAACGTTTCAGAAGATCAAATGCAGTGGCATCCGTATCAGCAAAAAGAACAACACCTATGGAGAAACTTAAATGATAATCTTTACCTGCTACTTTAAGAGGTTGAGTAAAATTTTGGTCGATATTTGAAATGTATGTCAGTGCAGACTCTTGTGCTTCTAGTTCATTTGTACCAACAGTAGGGATAAGGATGACAAATTTGTCACCACTGATACGTGCAAGGGTCTCATGATTTCCTATAGATTCTTCTATTTTATGGGCTGCCTGTTTGAGTAGCCCATCACCTATATCATGACCAAATGTCGTGTTGATCTTTTTAAAGTTATCAATATCAAGAAAAAGTAAAGCAGCATACTCATCTGTTGATCTTTTGTTCTCGATCAGGTTTTTGAGTTTATCCATAAGAAGTGTACGGTTTGGAATATTTGTAAGCATGTCATAATATGCATTACGTATCATTTCTTCTTTTGCTGTTACTTCAGAGGTAATATCATTGACAATGGTTATTCCCCCACCCACTTTACCATCACTATTGAGCATAGGTACTGTTGAAAGATCAACATAAATGTCCTCTTCTTTACCACTTAGTACTTTAAATGGTCCACGATAATTTCCTGTATTTCCGTTAAAAGCATTTTCATGTGCTTCAATGATCTGACTGTTACTTAAGCCATGAAGCGTACTTCCTATTAAACTTTCTTTGTCATCTACTTTATTCATTTCCATAAATTGGGTATTGATATCCTGGAGCTCCAATGCTTCGTTATAATAGTAAATACCTACGGGAGCACGCTCAAATAAGGAGAAAAACCGTTCTTTAAGCTTATCGTGAGAGTGTTTGATATCGACAAAGTGTTGGCGGCTATTAAGAGAATTATTGATGACTTTGCCATAATAGTTTGCTACAATTACCATAATAAGGACAAGAGAGATAACAGCATATGCCATATTTGTATAGAGTTCATCTTCTATAAAAAAGAGACGCCATAAAAGTGGTCCGTACATTACTAGAACATAGGTCAATAGCAGGTCACGTTTTGCTGCCAATATGCCTAAGGAAGTAAAGCCAATAGCAAATAAAAAAAGTAGTAGTATCATTTGATTGAGTAAGTCTGTCTCAGGAAATATCAGAAAAGCACTACTACCCCATATGATTCCGCTGATCAATACATTTGTATAGTAACGATCGAGCCAAATATCAGCATCTTTAAGTTTATTTTCTTCACTCTCTTTTTTAAACAAACTATAGTGATAGAATCTATAAAGAAACATGATGAAGATCAGAAGTAACCAAATCCCAATAGAATAGAGGTCAACTACATTCATTTGCATAGCACTTAAAAGAAGAGCACCCAACATATGACCGATAAGCATGATAGGTAAAGAAATATAATAAAAACTTAATTTATCATAATTAAGACGTTCTTTAAATGCAATAGATGTATCATTTATTGCTTCATTCAAATCACTATCCTTTAAATCTATTACATCATTATCCATATTATAGTTCACCAGTTAATTTATATTTATTATGAGCTATTATCTGCATCATGAAGATGGTATACTATCATAATGATAAAAGAAAAAAAAGTCTGTAGGCATTTTCTTACAAAAAATACTTTATTCTTGACTATTATGTCACCAACTTAACCTTCTTACCACAGTAATGTAAAAGAGAAAAAATAACTTTCAAGTATCAATTGAGCAATTGCTTAGTTTTAAGTGTGAAAGTTAATATGTGTTCAAATGATACAAATATTTTTATTGTAAATTTATTTAATAAATAATACTTATATAAATAAATAAAATAGATATAATCAATCTATGGAACTCTATAAAATCAAAAACGTTGCCGGACATCTTGCTAAAGCTTTTTTGAGTAACCCCCTTACGCCTGTACTGGCTGTTGCCATTTTGTTGTTAGGTTATATCTCATTGGAAGTGATGCCCAGAGAAGAAGATCCACAGATAGAAGTGAGTGGTGGTTCAGTGATCGTAGCGATCCCGGGAGCTACGCCTAAAGAGATCACCAATGTTGTAATCAAGCCTCTTGAACGCCGTATCCGTGAGATCAAGGGTGTAGAACATGTTTATGGTACAGCCATGAATAATTTTGGAATGGTGAATGTACAATACTTTATAGGGGAAAACAGGGAATCCTCCAACCTCAAGCTTTACGATAAAGTGATGCAAAATATGGATAAACTTCCCAAGGGTACGATGCCGCCTTTGGTGAAACCTTTTGATATAGATATAGATATCCCCATCTTGACAGTAGCCTTTTATAAACTAAGTGATAAAAAAAACAATAATACAAAACTCTATAAAACTATTCGTGATATACAGCAAAATATTAATGCTTTAGATAATGTTTCCAAAACGACACTTAAAGGGGTTAAACGACCACAGTTCAACGTCTTGATAGACTTGCATAAGCTCTCTGGTTACCACATCTCTTTAGGGCAGGTCGCCGGGGCGATCAGGTCCATCGCTACCAATGCGCCTCAGATAGATACAACGACAGCTACAGGCAAACTGGTTGTATTTGGTGTGAAGAATGCCATAGATGATATAGAGGACCTTAAGGAACTCATAGTTGCCCAATATATGGGTTCACCTATTTATCTGAAAAATATCGCCAGAGTGGATTATAGTTATGATATACAGAACTATCAATCTGTCTCTATTACCTATGATGTCATAAATCAGCATAGTAAAGCAGAGCATCATGATGATGATAAAGAGAGAAATGTACTTTTCCGTGATGCAGGTGACCAGATCACTATGACAGTCTCTAAACTTAAAGGTACCAATGCTGTACACATAGCCGAAAGTGCCATAGAAGAGTTGCATGCAGCCAGAGAAGAGTTACAAAAGCATGGGGTTGGTTTCATTGTTACCCGTAATTACGGTGAACGGGCAAATGAAGCAGTGAACGAGTTGGTACATCACCTCTTGATCACTATTTTTATCATTGCACTTATTTTGATCCCTTTTCTTGGATGGAGAGAGTCTATGGTTGTGACGATCGCTGTACCGATGATCTTGGCAACGACACTTTTTATCGCTTTGATGACGGATCAGACCATTAACCGTATTACACTTTTTGCCTTTCTTTTGAGTCTTGGGCTTATTGTCGAT
>Ga0255433_1083_pt1 | contig 9389 bp, 8 predicted proteins | sample ANMaggSSYBR02H12_FD_182672 | JGI IMG/M metagenome (GOLD analysis project Ga0255433, IMG submission 182672) | Sediment cell enrichment communities from methane seep in Santa Monica Basin, California, United Staets - ANME aggregate JGI... | ecosystem: Environmental > Aquatic > Marine > Cold seeps >...
ATAAAATGGTTGAGGACAATAAAAAGTCTCAAGCAATGGGAATGATGGGTGGAATGAACCCTTTTGGTTCGTAAGTCAGGATTTTATATTTTACTTATATCTACGAGGTAATTAAACTCTTTAGAAGATTTTAGTTTAGAAATTTTTCTAGATGTTAATGATCTTTTTCCATCTGTTTTGATGGCTTGTTTAAGTGCTTTACTTATCTTCATTTTCTCTCCTTTTTATTAAATTTTTTAGTTAATCTTATCTCTATGTTTTGAGATAGTGTAATTGTATGATATAGTGATTACCAATTGGTAACAAAGGATATAAATTATGAATGAAGTAACACAAGCGATAGAAAACGACTCTGTAGCCAAAATGAAATCATTGTTAAAGAGTGGAGCTGATCTTAATAAACCTATTTTGATAGGTGAAGAGTATGAACTTGAAGATTATGATGAGATAAGCCCATTTTTTTATGCCATTCGTAAATATGCCAGTATGGAGATGCTTGAACTTATGTTAGCGAATGGTGTAGATCTGCATGAGGTAGATTCAGATGGTATCTCTGCACTTGATATGGCCATAAAGTTTAAACGTAAAGAAGTGATACAGTTCTGTATAGATAGAGGCTTTGATCTCAATACAAGTAAACGTAAAAGTGGTATCACCCCTGTAATGCTGGCATCCTGTTTTTCAGACCTTGATATGATGAAGCTTCTTCTTGATAATGGTGGAGATGTAAATATAGCAGATAAATCAGGTATGGCACCAAAAGATTACGCTAAAAAACTTGGACAGAAAAAAATGCTTGACTTTTTGGATGAACAAGGTGCAAGATTCAACGTTTATCCGAATGAATAGAATTCTCTAAATACCATAGATACTCATGCTCCTCAAATCCCTAGTCTTTCTAGGGTTAAAATTCAATACTAACTCTGTAACCATTTTGTAACCCTTTTTTTCTATACTTCCGGTATTAAAACAAACAAGGAAGAAAAAATGAGAAAAATCTTACTCTCAACGGTAGCAATTGCTACTATGGCAACAGTGGCAACAGCAAGCACAAGCTCAGACTTAAAAGAACTTAAAGCTCAAATGGCGGCAATGTCTGAAAAGATCGAAACTTTAGAAGCAAAAGATGCTGGTAAAGGTGTCGTTGAAGTTGCATCAATCGCTCCAAAAGGAACTCTAGTAAAATCAAAAGTACCTGTACTTAAATTCTCTGGTAAACATTATCTTGGTTTTGTAAGTTCTGAGGCAGATGGTGGAGATAGAGAAAACAAATTTGAAACTAGAAGAAACTATCTTCAAGTCAAAGGGTATTTCGGTGAAGATTCAAAAGATTACTTTAGAATTACACTTGATACGCATCAAGATGAAACAAATGATTGGAAAGTAAGACTTAAATATGCATACCTTTATTTAGATAACATCCTTCCATTTACAGGTGTAGAGATCGGTCAGGCTCATAGACCTTGGATCGACTATGAAGAGCATGGTGGATGGAACTATAGATCTATCTCTAAAGTTTTTGTTGAAGCGAGCAATGGTGCACACTTGACAAACTCTGCTGACCTTGGTGTAAACTTTAAAACAAAAACAGAGTATTTCTCTAGCGAACTAGGACTCTTTAACGGTGAGGGGTATCATGGTGATGAAAATGGTGAAGGTTTGAGTGCTGAGTGGAGATTGACTGGTCACATCCTTGGTGGTGGTACACACAAGTCTAAAGCAAAAAATACTTATGCGAATGTTTCTTTCTTAGGTCAATGGAATGCAGACAGCAATAAACATGGGAATGAAGACTTGAACTGGTATGGAGTGCATGCTGTATATAATCAACCGGCATTCCTTCTTGCAGGACAATACGTAGAAACAGTAGATGCTGCCGATGGTCTTGATGGCTCAACTAAAAACTTTGCAGGTTCAGGTTACTCTGTGAATGGTGAATTTAGATTTATGAATGACTGGAATCTTATCGGTAGATATGATAGTTTTGAACTTGACAATACAGTAAATGGTGAGCAAACAACAATGATTGCCGGCGTGACATACAAATACAACAAATATGTTGAGTTCATAGCAAACTACCTTGGTGAAGAAAACTATAGAGATACAGGTGTAGATCAAGATGCCATCATGTTAACTGCTGAAGTTAACTGGTAATCAACGCGACATATTTTTATCATAAACTCCTAAAGATGGGCATTCACGCCCATCTTCCTTCTTTCAAAAATCCACTTTTTACTCTTTTTTCAATGTACTTAGGGATACTATGCACAAGTGCATATACGCTTACCCGTTCAGGACTAACAACGCAAAGCAGTTTGTGTTGTTTTATTACCCCACCAACTAAATACCCAAATTTTTGATGCTGTGATTTCGTTCATAATCAAGGCATATTTTTGAAGGACTCGCCTTAGCGAATTCGAAAAAATATAACGCAGAGTATGGGCGAAAGCACTGCACCCTTCGGGAAGAATGAGAGAAGATAACCTGTAAGCAAAAAAACCTTTGAATTAACCAGTTAGTCCTACAGCTTTTTTCACTCACATCTTACCTCCTCTCGTTCTTTCAAAAGTTTGGGTATTTAGTTGGTTGGGTAATTATGTCCTTCACTAAATTGGTAACAAAATTGTAATACTTTTTCCCTACAATTCCAAAACTTTATAATTAGGGATAGTAATGAACAACACATTTAAAATGCTACTGGGTGCAGGTTTTGCTGTGGCAGTGGCTTTTTATGCAAATAGTATCATAGGACAAGCATCTCATGGTGGTTTTTTAGTTTTAGCAGCAGTATTTGGTGCCTATATGGCAATGAACATTGGGGCAAATGATGTAGCAAACAACGTAGGTCCAGCGGTTGGGTCAGGAGCATTGACCATAGGTGGAGCTATACTTATCGCTTCCATCTTTGAAGCTTCCGGAGCACTCATCGCCGGTGGTGATGTTGTGGGGACCATCAAAAAAGGGATCATCGATCCGGCTGCTTTTGGTAATGACCCGATGGTCTTTGTCTATGCAATGTCAGCAGCACTCCTTGCTGCAGCACTTTGGCTGAACCTTGCGACATGGCTTAAAGCACCGGTTTCTACCACACACTCCATCGTTGGTGGTGTACTTGGTGGTGGTATTGCTGCGGGCGGTTTTGCTATCGTCTCTTGGGGAACGATGGGTAAGATCGCTGCTTCATGGGTTATCTCTCCTGTGCTTGGTGGTGTGATCGCTGCGATATTCCTTTATGTGATCAAATCACAGATCCTCTATAAAGAAGATAAACTTACAGCTGCAAAGAAGATCGTACCCATTTTGGTGGCACTCATGGCAGCAGCATTCATCACGTACCTTACATTGAAGGGACTTAAAAAAGTTTGGCCTGTTATTGTCGATACATTGAGCTTTTTACCACAGACAAAAAAACCTACCCTTTTTATTGCGTTACTCTTTGGTTTGATCGGTGCATCGATCACATTTGTGATCGTAAAGCCAAGAATAGCGAAAAAAGTGATGGGTATGGAAGCTACAAGAGAATCGATCAATCTTCTTTTTACCATTCCGCTTATTTTTGCAGCAGCACTGTTGAGTTTTGCGCATGGTGCAAACGATGTTGCCAACGCCGTAGGTCCTTTGGCTGCAGTATATGATGCACTCACTACGCATGGAGTCTCTACAAAAGCAGCGATACCTCTATGGGTCATGGTTGTCGGTGGTGTGGGTATCTCTATCGGTTTGGCACTTTTTGGTCCAAGACTCATCAGGACTGTTGGTTCAGAGATCACTGAATTGGACCAAATGAGAGCATTTTCCATCATGATGGCTGCGTCTATTACGGTGGTTATCGCTTCTCAGCTTGGCTTGCCTGTTTCTTCTACACACATTGCAGTTGGAGCCATTTTTGGAGTAGGTTTCCTTAGAGAATGGTTAGACAGCAAAAATATGGGTGTAAAGCAAGAGAAACTTAAAGTTGAAGTAGGGAAACAAAACAGATTAAAAGCCGAATTGTCAGATCTTAAAACGGAAGAGGATTACAAAAGACAAATAGAGTTAATGGGATCTTTGAAAGTACAGAAGAAAAGAGTAAAAAGTCTGAAAAGAACACTACGTGAGAACTATGTGAAGCGTGGAATGGTGAAGAAAATCGTAGCGGCATGGATCATTACAGTACCTGCTGCGGCTGTACTTTCTGCGATCATCTTTTTTGTACTTAAAGGTTTTGCTGTATAATTGGTTATAATAAATGATGCAAACTAAAAACATAGAAATAGTTGTTATTGAAGATGAAGAAGATATTTTAGAACTAATAGAGTATCATCTTTCCAAAGAGGGATATACCGTCACAGGTTTTCTCTCAACAGAAAATGTAGAACAGTTTTTAGAAGAAGAGACTCCTTCTTTAATGCTTGTTGACCGTAACCTTCCAGGGATGGAAGGGAGTGAGTTTGTTGCCTATCTTCGAGAGATAGGTTATGATATCCTTGTTATCTTCCTTACCGCTAAAGATAAAGAGTCTGAACTTGAAGAGGGATTTGAAGCGGGTGGTGATGACTATATGTGTAAACCCTTTAGTCCTAAGGAGTTGACACTTAGAGTCAAAGCACTACTTAAGCGTTCCGGTGCCCTGCAAAAACAGGAACGAATCAAGTATAAGCTACTTACTATGGATTTGGCAAAAAAAGATCTTACTATTAATGGTCAAACTGTTTCTCTCACAAAGCTCGAATTTAATCTACTACATACTTTTATGAAACACCTCGATAAAGCACTTACAAGAGATTTCCTTCGTGATGAGGTATGGGGATATGATGGTGACGGGATCAATGACAATGCTGTTAATGTGGCTATCAACCGACTCAAAAATAAAATAGATCCACAAAATGAACAAAATTATTTTCATCCAGTATGGGGTGTTGGGTATAAATTCAGTTAGGGAAGAGTATGACATTTGAAGATTTTTTAGAGCAATTCAACAGTAGTGAAACGTTACAGAAAAAAGTTTACAAAAAATACAGTTATTATTTGCAAGAGAGTTCACTTAAGCCTTATCAGGTAGAGTTATTAAAACTTCAAGAGTATCTGGAAAAGCAAGATAAAAAAATGATCGTCCTTGTAGAGGGACGTGATGCTTCAGGAAAAGGTGGTGCGATACGTCGTATCACACGTTATATGAATGAAAAACATTATCGTACTGTTGCTCTGGGCAAACCTTCTGAGGTGCAGCGGTCACAGTGGTATTTTCAACGTTATGTAGAACAGTTTCCAAGAGGTGGGGAGATCGTACTTTTTGATCGGAGTTGGTACAACCGTGCGATGGTAGAACCTGTTTTTAACTTTTGTACCAAAGAGCAGTACGCAACCTTTATGAAAAGTGTTCCCCCTTTTGAAGAGGATCTTGTCAATCACGGGTTTCATTTTATTAAAATTTACTTCTCTGTGACCAAAGAGGAGCAGAATGCCCGTTTTGATGATCGTGAGATGAACCCTCTGAAACAATGGAAGCTTAGTGAGATCGATGTACAGATGCAGGAACGATGGGATGAGTTTACACAGATGAAATATGAAATGCTTAAACAAACCCATACAGAGGTTGCACCATGGACTGTGATACGCAGCAACAATAAATTTAAAGCCAGACTCAATGTGATCAAAACGATCTTGAACTCTGTACCTTATGAAAACAGGAATATGGATCTTGACTATACGGTGGATGAACAGATCGTACACAGTGGACACAGAGAGATAGAAAATATGGAAGCTGACCTGAAGAGTCAAGGTAAGTTCCTAGGGTGATTTAGGATAAAAACATTACAATTTGACATATTTTTACTCTCTTTGACTTTAGACACGCTACACTTCTACTATGAATAAATTAGAAACCCTTGAACACTATTTTGGACACAGCTCTTTTAGACCTCTGCAAGAAGAGGTAGTAGATGCTATCTTGGAAAAACAAGATGTATTGATGATCCTTCCTACAGGTGGTGGTAAATCACTTTGTTATCAGCTTCCAACATTGCTTATGGAGGGAATCACTGTGGTTGTCTCTCCTCTGCTTGCACTCATGCATGACCAGGTTGTCGCACTGAGAGCCAATGGTATCTCAGCAGCCATGCTCTCTTCAATGCAAGATATGGAAGAGAGTCAGCAGATAGAAGAGCAGTTGAGAAGGGGTGAGATAAAACTTCTTTATGTAGCACCTGAACGTTTGACCAATGGATATTTCCTCAATCTTTTACATCAACTCCCTATCAATTTCTTTGTCATAGATGAAGCACACTGTGTGAGTGAGTGGGGACATGAGTTTAGAGAGAACTATAGACGACTCTCTTTACTTAAAGAGCAGTTTTCAACCACTCCCATAGCAGCGTTTACAGCAACAGCAACCCATGCAGTGGAGAGTGACATCGCTTCAAATTTAGGATTGGTAGATCCAAAGCGTATAAGAGGTTCTTTGTTCCGTGAAAATTTGACTATCAATGCAAAACACCGCATAAAAGATGGACGGGCACAGTTGATGGAGTTTTTGAAACAACACCCAGATGAATCAGGCATCATCTATACACTTTCACGCAAATCTACAGAAGCGGTAGCACACTTTTTACAAACTAAAGGCATCGAAGCCAAAGCGTACCATGCAGGGCTTCCGACAGAAGAGAAAAACAGAACCTATGCAGATTTTGTAGCAGACAGGGTACAGATAGTAGTAGCAACCATTGCTTTTGGGATGGGGATAGACAAAAGTAACATTCGTTTTGTAGTGCATATGACATTGCCTAAAACCATAGAAAACTTTTACCAGGAGATAGGACGTGCAGGGCGTGACGGTGTGGAGTCTGAAACACTTTTACTCTACTCTGCAGCAGACATCGTGCAGCAAAAGATATTTATAGATGACTTACCGGAGACACCTTACAAACAACATGCGTTCAATAAACTAGATGCCATGGTGCGTTTTGCAAATTCTGAGAATTGCAGGCATCAAACAGTGGCTGCTTACTTTGACGATAGGATTGACAACTGTGACACAAAATGTGACAACTGTACCGCACCTGCAAGTGAAAAGATAGACATCACCACAGCAGCACGTATGCTTCTCTCGACCATCTTGCGTACAGAGCAGAATTTTGGTCTGCACTATGTGATAGATGTACTCAAAGGGAGTAAAGAGCAGAGGGTTTTAGCAAATGGACATGACAGACTCTCTGTCTATGGAATAGGAAATGAGTACTCTAAGAGCCAATGGCTCACCATTGGAGATAAACTGCTTGAGTTAGGTGCGGTGGAGATTGGGGAATTCAAGGTTTACAAGTTGACAGTATTTGGTGTGGAAGTCATCAAAGGAGCACATACTATTGAACTCAAAAAAGAGAGACTCACTGTACAAAAAGCAGAGAAGAAAAAGAAAGTGACCTATTTTGATGATTATGATGCTGAAATGTTTGATAAACTTCGTGATCTAAGAACGCAAATTGCTACAGCCAATAACATTCCTCCATATATTGTATTCTCAGATAAAACATTGAAGGATTTGAGTGTGAAACTACCACAGAGTAAGCAGGAAATGCTGGATGTGCATGGGATTGGGGAAGTGAAATTTGAACGGTATGGGGAGGAGTTTCTTTCTCTTCTTAATCAATAATAATTTCTAATTGTATATAATATGTTCTTCATTCCTTTTCTTTTTTGTTGATGCAACAAAAGAGAAAACGAACCCAAAAGAAAAAAATGCAAACTGCTGGCGTGTTTGATACATATTTCTTTTGCTTTTATTTTTATAGGCTTTAGTAATTGCCTTGTAGTTTGTGGAGTTTTCAATGAGTAAAAAATCATTATGTGGTATTGACGAAGCAGGAAGAGGTCCTTTGGCGGGTTCTCTTGTAATGGCAGGAGTGGTGTTGAAAAACCCTATAGAGGGATTGATGGACTCCAAGAAGTTGACAGAGAAAAAACGTGAAGCACTCTACCCGCTTGTGATTGAAAACTCTGAGTATCATATCGTCTCCTTTTCTGCACAAGAGGTAGATGAACTGGGTATCTCCAAGTGTTTACATCAAGGTTTACAAAGTATACAGAAACATTTACCTGATGTTGATTATCTCTTTGATGGTAACAGTACTTTTGGAGTGGATAACATTACAACTATGGTTAAAGCAGATGATAAAGTAGTAGAAGTAAGTGCCGCGAGTATCTTGGCTAAAGTGACACGTGACAGAGAGATGATAGAGATGGCTAAAAAGTACCCCAGATATGGATTTGAAAAACATAAAGGGTATGGTACTAAAGTACATATTGAGGCATTAGTGAAGTTTGATAGATGTCCTATTCACCGTAAGACTTTTAGAGTAAAGGGATTGGACGAACCGACATTGTTTTAGAGTGTTTTGTGTAGGGTGTTGTGTCCTCACAACACCGTTTAACCCAGGATTGGAATGTTTAATATTGGATTTGTTGTAAATGTATGAGTGATTGGTGTTGTCGGGAGACAACACCCTACATCATTGTAGTCCCATTTACTGTTAGTTTTCCCTTGATTAATTCAATCTCATAGATTTTTTTACCCTCTTTTTCAACAGGTGGCAAGAGCATTAATACCATCATGGCTCTTGGTTCCTGTGCAATAAGCGTAAAGAGTTCTGTTGAGACAGAGAGGTTTGTTTTGGTACTGAGGGCATTCAGTATTGCCAGTGGATTTTGTGAGGCAGCATTGATATCAAATGCTTTATCTATAGCCAAAGAAGAGCTGAGTGTGAATCCATCCATAGTTTTTCCATTTTCTGATATCTTTTTAACAGAAAAATTTGGGATATTCAGTGTGATGCCTTTGGAGAGTATCTTCTGACTGAGTGCATTAATAGCTTTTTCATCTTCAACATCTATACCTTGAAGTGCTTCAAATGAAGCTATATCAAGGTTCTCTATCTTAAAATCAAAAAGGATATCATTCATTCTGTATTTTTTCTGCTCTTCTGTAATTTTGATCTCATCAGCTTTTGAAATGATAGAACTGCTGAGAAGATCATTTTTTATACTGCTTACAGCATTGACATTCAGGTTTTTCATAAGCATAGAAAATTCTGGTTCTCCCTGGATCTTGATCTTTTCAACAGTGTAATCAGACTTAGAGTCATAAGGAGATGGTCCGGTGAGCGTGTAGTTGGAGATAAGGTTTGAAAGTTTCATCTTAAGTTCTTTACCTGCATCCAAAGAGAAAAGTTTGAGTGTTTGCCGGACTGTTTTTACCTTCTCATTCTCTATGTCTCCTTCAAATTTGAAACCTTGAGTAATGAATGTCACTTTTTCTTCATCTTCAAATGTTTCATGGATATCTTTTATCTGTCCTTTGAAACCTGAGAGTAGTTTGTTAAAATCAAGATGCATCAGAAATGTCTTGGCTACCATCA
>Ga0255433_1084_pt1 | contig 9348 bp, 8 predicted proteins | sample ANMaggSSYBR02H12_FD_182672 | JGI IMG/M metagenome (GOLD analysis project Ga0255433, IMG submission 182672) | Sediment cell enrichment communities from methane seep in Santa Monica Basin, California, United Staets - ANME aggregate JGI... | ecosystem: Environmental > Aquatic > Marine > Cold seeps >...
GGAGATCTCGTATTCCAGGTAGGAATAGACCGCTTGATCTGGACCTAATAATCGCGCCTGTTCCAGATCGGCTAAAGCCAGATCGTAATATTGCTGGGCTTGTGAGAGGGCTCCCTGGTCTTTGGTTCCTATGACCCAATAATTTACTGCCCGGGCGCTATATCCAGTGGCGTATTCGGGCACAACCCCCAGGATCTGATCCCAGAGAGAGATCGCTTCAGCATAGTTTCCCGCACCAAACAAAGCCTGGGCCTGGCTGATAAGCGATTGAACAGAATTGAACCGATCCAGAAAGCTCGCATCATCCGAAAACCCGGGAGTTGGTGTTGGAAGGGTGAGGGGACTATCCATTTCCGAAGTGGGTGTGATCGTGGCCCATTCCGGGAACCACATTTCTTCCGGCGCGGTAGCGCCTCCAGTGAGAGAAACCAAGGCCCTGGCAGGTTTAAAAATGAAATCCGGGGGTAATTTAGATCCAGAGATCCTCATCCAGAGGGGAATCCCGATTGCAATTAACCCCAAAAAGAAGGTAGTCCAAAAGACCAATCTGTTCCTTTTATTTACATGCTGGATAATCTGACTGGATCTCTGAGGTTTAACGGCGGATGGAACCTGGTTTGAGGTAGCGGATGCTGTTTTATCTGGAGGTGGCGGGGATTGTACCCCACCTGACAGGGATCTCAGAAAACGCTGGGCTGTTTCATTTTCCGGGTTGATCTGCAGGGCTTTGCGATAACAATATATTTTTTGTTGTGGATCTTCGAGGGAGTAACCGAGCAAGACCCAGCCCGCTTCGGAGCTCGGGTCTTGCTTAACAGTTCTTTTAAGCAGCTCCGCGGCAACCTCAAAATCCCCCTTTTTGATGGCTCTAATCGCTGCTGAGATCAATTGACTGGTTTCCATATCAATCCACTGTTCCGGGATAATCCCCAGATTGACTTGATGATGAGGAATGAATAACTTAATTGTACAACCATTTCCCCCTTATCTACTAACAAACAAGATAAGTGTTTTTGTTGGATGCGTTTAAATCGAGGTTGTCAGGAATAAAATGTATTGTTTTAGGCGATCCAGAAATCAGAGATCAGATGCTAGTTTCATTTTTGTATTCATAACGGATGAGCTCACCCGCCTATAATAGTTTGATTGTACTTTCGCCGCCGGTCCACAAAGGTCGGGTGGAGCGTGGGTTAGGTGATATTCATCAACAACTTCAAGCGGTTGCTTCTTCTGCAATTCCGTGATCAGGTAAAATGGTTTCAATTTCTCTGACAGGTTTTATGATGTAACCGGCAAATCCTTTGATTATCCCTATCAATCCACCGATAGCGATAACAGCGCCAATACCAGCACCAGCATTAACGCCAAATACTGAGCCAAAAACCGAGTTAAGAGAGCCAGAGGTAATTCCAGGTTCGAATATTGAATCTGCCAAATATCCAGCTAGTAATTGGCCTAGTGGATAAGTTATTGTCGTGATTGCATTTTCAATACCAAATAACCTGCCTTGTAAATCTGGTTCAACTTTTGATTGAAGTATAGCAATATATGCGCTATTGATTATTGGGTTGGCGCTCGAGATCAAAAAGGATCCGATCAACCACATGGGAATAGACCAAGCTGGGCCAAAGAGAAAAGTAGCCACCATTCCCTGAAGGATAAAAGTGAGATTTACAGCATGAATGCGTTTTTTGGGTCCTCCCCATAAACTCATTAACAAACCACCTGCTAAAAAGCCAACTGAACTTGCAGATCTTGACATACCGAGGATTAATGAACTATCACCTGTTTTAGCCAAGATCATTGGTGTCATCAAGGGATAAACAAATGCTGCTCCAATATTCGAAAAAGCAAACAGAAGGAATATGGCTGTAAGACTCTTTCTATCTAATACGTACCTAAAACCATGTAAAGTCTCCTTCCATATTGATCCTTTTCCAGCAAGAGATTCCTTTGATTGCTCTGGCTGTGGAATAATGATCAAGAAGAGCGTTGATAATGCAAAAAAGAATGTTATCAGATCAATTATCATAATCGTGGGAAGATCAATAACTGTTAGCAATACACCCGCTAATAATGGTGCCGCAATGCCGGATGCCGACCGAACAACTGATTGCATACCATTCGCTCTAGCAAATTGATCCTTTGGAACCATTGTAGTAACAACAGAGGAATAAGCTGGATATTGAAATACTCCAAAAATATTAGTAAAAGCGCCTGTCGCATACAGGTGCCATATCTCTGCTTGATCAGTAAGGAATAAATAAAGAAGGACAGCAGTTGATATCGCCGCACCAGCATCTGATAGTGCAAGCACTAATTTTCGATTCCACCTATCAATGAGTGTTCCTGCGAATGGGCTGAGAAAGACACTGGGAAGGTAAGATATAACTCCTACTAGGACAAATCCGGTGACATTGCCGGTGAGATCCCAAGCCCAGAGGGATATCGCAAAATTGGTCATCCTTGTAGCGAAAATCGATACAAATTGACCAACCCAAAGCAGGTAAAATGCTCGCATTCCGCTTAGACTCTTATCCTTGTTTGAAGGAGAATCGGGAGTGTCCATCTTGGTCCTAACGTTCTTTGAGAAACTACAATTGATGTTGAGTTTACCAATGTCTAAAGTGCTCGATTGGTAAAGATGGATAAAAAGTAATAATATCACCTAACGGATTAGCTTACCCGCCTAAGATGATTTGATTATACTTTCGCCCCCGCGTCACCAGGGTCGGGTGGAGCGGGGGTTATGATGCTTTTTTATCTTCAATGTTACTCACTCAGAAAACTAAGAAAACCACCACTGGCGTAGATGAGTTGTCCTGTTAACCAACGACTTTGTTCTGATGTAATAAAAGTTATCACATCTGCTACATCATCAGGGTATCCCAAACGGCCAAGAGGGGTTTTTTGAATAATCCACTCTTCGTTTTCAGGGGGTATCCAGCCTGTTTGTGTAGCACCTGGACATACAACATTTACTGTAATACCATATTTTCCCATTTCTTCTGCTGCTGACATGCTGTAAGAAACCAGCGCACGTTTACTTGCTGCATAACTCACATTTTGTGCATGCCCTAATACGGTCGTAAGGTTGATAATTCTTCCTGAGGTTGCTTGTCGATCAATAAAACGCCCTAGGTACTCACGCATCATTAAGGCACATGCGCGGGCATTAACAGCAAAGTGCCGATCAATGCTTTCAGCATTTGTCAGGATAATACTATCTTGAACCTCTGCTGGATCAAATGTTTCGAGGACACAATGGGTATGATTATTAATTAGTATATTCACTGGACCGAGTTCTTGTTCACAAAGATCAAAGAGTTTGACTATATTATTCACATCGGATAAATCAAACTCATGACCAACAGAGGTGCCACCTTCTGAAAGAATGGAATCGACTACTACATCACCAGATTGATGTTGCATAGCACTATATAATTTATCACCACCAATTCCTGCTTTACGTGCATCATCTAATTCATTATCTGAGAAAGAAGTTTCCGGCAGATAATACGTGATAAAAACCTTTGCGCCCTGGGCAGCAAGTGATTTTGCAGTCGCAGCACCAATACCATGGTTTGCCCCTGTAATAATTGCTACCTTACCATCAAGTTGTGGATCAATCATTATCATTATCCTTGAGTTTGTTTTAAAACATCATAACGGATGAGCTCACCCGCAGCCGGGTCTTGGTTTGACGATCCTTGTTCCCGAAACTCCCACCTTAACCGGCTGTCAGGTTGAGCGGGGGTTAGTCTAATCAACCGATAGGAGTACCAGGGAAGTAGTGGAAATAACAACTTTCGTTGTGTCCTTTTTCAGCCCACTTACCTCCCTGGTCTGTTGGAACGATTTTTTAGGCCTGTTCTAATCAGCGACTATCACTTCACAGCATTGAAGACCAACGAATAACCCTCTTGATACATGGGTGAATCCGTCAACAGCTTGATGTCAGAGAATCCTGCGTCTTCTAGTAGCCTTATCATCTCATCCTTCCAAAACCACCGGATGTTTAGATCATCTATGACGCTTGATACCAGACGCTTGTCACTGTAGATTTCGTATCGGTAGGTTCCGATCTTCAATTGATTTACAAGATCAATTTCGAACCGTTCGTGGACAATGCTCCGGTCCCCATTCGATCTCACGGAATCTCTCGTTACTCTGTACCCTTCAGATTCTTGTGCCGCGATATCATCCCATGGGATGAATAGGTCTGCGACAAATGAGCCTCCTTCCTTCAGGTGTTGATAGACGCATGATAGAGAACTCTTCACATCATCAAGCTCGGTAAGCAATTGAAACGATCCACTTGAAACGAAGATCGCATCGAATTCCATTCCGAGAGAAAAGGACTCCATCGATTGTTCAAATACCTGAACTTCAGGAAAGCCATCGGTTGCTGCCTTTGACTCTAATATCCGACACATGTCAGCAGAGCCATCCAGGCCATGAATATCCACGCCGGCCGCGGCAATGGGGAGAAGAATGCGGCCAGTGCCGCACGCTAACTCAAGAACTGTTCCAGTGTATCCAGCGAAGAAGTCAGCGTAGAACTCAACATCATCCCGTCGTCTACCTAACCATTCGTCATACCATTCAGCTACAACCCCCTCGTAGTGTTTGCCTTGCATAATCTTTTTCTCCTGAGTAATAAAATTGATCTTTGTGTTGTCTTGAATGCTATAAGGTTGTTGGATTTCATTGTTATTCCTCCTCACTGAGAAAATCGACTTGATATATTTTACACCCAATGTTTATCCACAATAATTGATTAGCCTAACGGATGAGCTTACCCGCCTAAGATAACTTGGCTTCACTTGCGCCGCCACGCCACCAGGGTCGGGTGGAGCGGGGGTTATGGAGCACTTATTTAGTTCGCTGGTCATAATCGAATATGATTTGAGAACATTCAGAAACTAAAGATTCCCAAAGTTTTTTGCCAAGTTCAGCTGACGCAACGGACAAATCACCTATTGTTCCTGTTTTTGAATGCTTTGAGAAATCAAGGTTTGGGTCACTCCAATTAGGCATAGTGAATTCAATATTATGAATTTGATCATTCCGGACATTTTCGGGCCGGAGGTATAAAGAAAGCGATGTCGCGAAAGAAGCTGCGTGACCATCCAGTACTTCGGGTCCGACCAAGTCATTCCATATAGTCTGGAAGGGAGACACAGGAAAAAACACGTTCACATCAAGAACATTATTAACAAACCCTTCCGTCATTGGAGCAAGTTGATGCTGTCCACAACCCTGCCAGATAATAATTCTTTTGAAACCTTGATCGGTTAGGGATTGAAGGACTTCTTTATAAACGGATTCATGTAAATCTTGAGAAATATTGATATATCCAGATCCAAACCCTAAATGTTCTGGAGTGGGGCCAAATGGCATTGGTGACAGAACAAGAGAATCAACATTGAATCTTTCCGCAGCCAAAGTAGATGCTGAAGACCATAGGTTTTCTGCAAGCCAGGTATCAAAGTCAACAGTTAGGTGGAGTCCTTGTTGCTCAGTACATCCTGTTGGCACGATGATGATCCAATTAGATTGAGCAGCATCTTTTATTTCTGCGTAAGTTAATTTTCCAAACTCCATGTATTTGTGCTCCATAACGTATTATGTGTAATCATTGGCCATTCTTAGATAGGTTTTTGTTCAATCTCCGTAAAGCCGTATTCTTTGCCTTGTACTCATAAAGGCCTTTCTCCACAATAAGTGATTCTAGTATAGAAATGGCATCAACCTGACCAAAACGACCTAGGCCTTCAATCGAGTGACCTCTTACAGAAGGATCTTTCAGACATTCAACCAGAACTTCATAAGCATCATTGGACTTGTCTCTAGCAAGTGTTCCCATAAGCATTTCGCGAGAGCTGCCATATTCTTTATTCCTACATACATCAATGATTTCAGAATAATACATCTTGTCATTAATCACATATAGGGCAAGGCCTACGGCCCAAAGATTGCCCGAATGTAATCCGTTTTCAGGGTAATTATCAAATAGGGATAGTAACCATGGAACAGCTGCTTTAAATCCCTTGGATTGAGTCATGCATCGCACAACAGCTTCAATCTCATTTGGTTCAGTAAATTTAGGAGCAAATTCAAGAAAGACATCAGAATAGGGTGAAGCGTCCAACTTTGTATTGATGAAAATGCTGACTGGAGTATCGAAAACAAGCTCATAATCATTAGCGTGTTTTAAATACTTCGAAACGGATCTTGGTACCCCAGCGCCCAATAATCGTTGATTCAAATCATCTAAGAGAGTTGACATGGCATTTTTCTTTAATACACATAACGGATTAGCTCACCTGGCGCCGCTTTTCTTTTTAATGATTATAGATCAAGAACCAATAATTGCAAAAAGCGGCCGATTCCCAACTCCACAGGCGGCCAGGTGGAGCGTGGGTTAGTAGACTATCCAAATATACACAACTAGTTAATCTTTAAAAAGCTTACTATGAAACTTATTTCTCCCTAAACAATTTAACGCTTCAATCTTTCTTTTCTCGCGAAAATCACTGTAATTCCCTCGATTGAAATACCAAACACAATCTAACAGAATACTCAGCTTATATACATCATACAAATGAGTCTGTTCAATATGGAGCAGTGGTCTGTGTTTCATATACTCCTGCAGGACTTCATGGGCTTTTAGGTAATTAAGATTATCTTGATCATTAGGCCATGCTTGATACTCAACCAAGCCTACAAGATCAAACTGGAGGAAGGTATAGTTCGCATCATCAAAATCTAGAACAGCAACTAATTCATCATCTCTAAAGAGCATATTTGAATAGTGAAAATCACAATGACAAATACCTTTTGGTATCGATGTTGGGAGATTAAGAGTTAATAGTTCATTTTCTAACCATTTGAGCTTATCGTAGGCATCCTTATTCTTGATCTCTCTAGCTTGCTTATTTGCTAAATCCCTACAGAGTGCGGGGTCATAATTCCAACGATATTTTGTAAACTCCGATTGGAAATCCAATGTCAGATTCTGCAATTCCGCTGCCATCTTTATAAGTTGGATCCAGTGAGCCTCATTAGGAAATTCTATAGATTGACCTTCAACAAACTCAAAAATGATAAAGGGTTTATCGTGATAAGTGCCAATATATGTTCCGTGATTGTTCTTGATTTGGGCTGGGCAAGGATATTGGTGTTTTATGAGATAGTCGATTAATTCGCTCTCAAAGCTGACTGCTTCTGTGGAGCGGTTTTCATAGTAGCGAAATACTATCTTGTTAAGATTAGTTTGAATAATGTAATTTGATTGAACCGTACCTTGTTCAATAGGTTCAGAATGGGAATAGATTCCCAAATCATATTGGGAGAGAATAAGTGAGAAATCTTCGGAGGTTAATACAGTTTTTATGGTCAAAGTATAAAAAAACCTATTTGAAATAAGTCCTAGCCTACTAACGGAAGAGTTCACCCGCCTAAGATAATTTGATTATACTTGCGCCGTCGCGTTACCAGGGTCGGGTGGAGCGTGGGTTAGTTGTTATTAGAAGAGAATCAACAATTTTAACCTTTGGCCGTTATTAAAGAGGAAGATGATTGATCTCCGTTAAGTGAATCAAAGTTCGATGCCTGATTTCAACAGCTTCTCTTTAAATCCTTCTAAATCCATTATGCCTTCATCTAAAACAGCTTCATAAATATCAACACTAGATATCTCAGTCCTGTATCGAGAATCAAGAGCCACAACATCCTTGATTTCTAAGATCGCTTTTCTGTTTTCTTTTGTTAACCTTGAGGAAATTGATTCAAGATACTTTTGGGCGATTGCATATTGTTCTGAAACAAACCTGATATCGATCTTCCAGATAGCACCATCAACAGCTTGGAATTTTGCACCGATGTACATGCTTTGTGGCCGATTCTTCTCTATGGATAGGCGATTATCAACCAATGTTATTAGCCTTACCTGTTCAAGAGTTAGGAGGTGTCTTGCTGCTTCCCAAAAGTCTTCCTCTTTAAGCTTTCCGGGCATCTCACAATCGATATCAATATCACGCCATGTCATTAAACCCAGGGCAACACTCCCCACAATTATTGGCTTTCCAAACCTGGAAAGATAATTAAGCAGATCGATGGATTCGAGCACCTCTTGAGCCTGGTCTTGTAATTCATCTGCCTGAGTAATAAGTTCATTATTGTTCATCAGTGACATTTTAACCTGTCAAAACCTTATGTCTTCAATATGATTTCTAATAAGCAACTAACGGATGAGCTCACCCGCCTTAGATGATTTGATTATTCTTGCGCCGCCGGTTCACAAAGGTCGGGTGGAGCGTGGGTTAGCAGTCCCCTAATCTGGAAAGCGATAAGTTTTATAAACAATGGGCGGCTCTATGTCTATTCTAATTAAAGCAAGATTATCGAAATTGACTTCATAATTTGGTTTTACCTGTTGATTCAGGAAAGACCAGGCTTCTTCAAAATTTTCAGATGTTATCCCTTTAGATGCCAGAGTAACATGGTAGTGTAAATTGGCGCTATCGAATTGCCCCCATTGCACCCAGTTGATTTTCTTCAGATTATCAAGAAAACTTGCATGGACTTTGCGAGAATTCTTGGATGGCTGGGCATCGATGAATATAACATTCTTGTCAGGATTTGCAAAATAGTTAAAATCATGTAGTTCCCATTTTGCCTTTGGTTGGGATACGCAAAACTCTTGCATTGCTCTTTCAACCTCATCGAGGTTTTCGATGGGAAAACCATACTTTAGAGTGATGTGAGCAGGGATATTATGATTAAATTCAAGTCCAAATCGCTCAGCTATCTTATGACGTAGATCCTGACAATAATTGCTTACTTCTTCTGGTAGAAGATAAATAATCGCGATTTCTTTCATAGTTGGAAATAAACCTATGTTTATTGGGGACTAGCTAACGGATTGAGCTCACCTGAAGCCGGGTCGTGGTTTGTAAGATCCTAGTTCCTAGGCCGCCCACCTTAACCGGCTGTCAGGTGGAGCGGGGGTTATGCCTTCTTCTCGAAACATCTAGAATGCTTCAATTATTATCCCATATCACAAGTTTATTATACAATTAGAGTGAAGTAATGAACAAAAGTGTACACAAAATGAAAAAAAAGAAATCAACCAGGGCAATTATTGTTCTTATCATCTTAGGGATCTTGGTTTGGATACTATTCGGTTTTATCATTTGGAATATATATTCAAGCCTAACCAGATCTGAAACAGAAAGGCCGTTTCCAGATGGTTTGCCAGACCAAGAAATTGTGTTCATGCCATATGATCCGTTCTATTCTCACGGTGTAACCAGAAAAACCATTGGTTTCGTGAATGTTGAT
>Ga0255433_1087_pt1 | contig 9268 bp, 10 predicted proteins | sample ANMaggSSYBR02H12_FD_182672 | JGI IMG/M metagenome (GOLD analysis project Ga0255433, IMG submission 182672) | Sediment cell enrichment communities from methane seep in Santa Monica Basin, California, United Staets - ANME aggregate JGI... | ecosystem: Environmental > Aquatic > Marine > Cold seeps >...
ATGCCCAGTGTGGCGGTGTGGTGATCAATGACATCCCAACACTGCGTTTTGATGTGCAGCCTTATGGTGGTTCAAAACTTTCCGGTGTAGGAAGAGAAGGTCCCAAATGGGCACTCGAAGAGTTTACAGAGATAAAATCGATTGTTATATGTTGACTTCGACAAGCTCAGTCACCGTGATGAGTTCAGTTGCTGTGACAAGTTCAGCTATTGTTTTCGTTCCCTGAGCTTGCCGAAGGGAAATCAAAATAAAATATGAGGATATAAAATGGATTATATGTTTGAAGTAGGTTTTTTAGGAACCAGAGCACCATTTTTTATGGATTTTGTAACACTTATTGTTGCTCTTTTACCTCTATTGGTTGGTATTGCCATCTCTTTTGCAAGAAAGCAAAAGTATGAATTGCATGGTATAGTTCAAACACTTATTTTTGTCATTTCAGTCATTGTTGTGGGGTATTTTGAATATGGAGTCCGCTTGGGTGGAGGCTATGAAGCCTTTGTGCAAAATACCCATGTTTCACATGATTATCTGTTTGTTGTACTCATGATACACATTGTCATTTCAGTCATTACACTGGGCGTATGGGCAAGTACAATATTTCATGCAAGAAAAGAGAGTAAAAGAGGAGGTATACTGCCAGGCTCCCATTCTCTATCACATAAAAAAGCAGGTTTACGTACCTTTGTAGGTATTGTACTTACTTCTCTTACAGGGATATGGGTCTATCTGCTCCTATTTGTATTTTGATTAATTAGGACGCTTATAGAGCAAAGCCCCATAAGCTACGCTGACGCTGAGTCACACCCCAAGGGTATTTCCGCTGGGCACTTCAGCAGTTGGCTCAAGCAACTAGTTGCTTTAGATAATATGAATGATTGGAAGTTTATGAAAAAGGTCGCTGTCTCTGCTTGTCTTATGGGTGAAAAGTGTCGTTATGATGCAACGGATAACCATGATGTACAATTAATGGCTAAGTTAAAAAGTTGTGAGCTTATCCCCTTTTGTCCTGAAGACCATGCCTTTGGTTCTCCTCGCCCAACTATGGATCTGATCCAAACTGAACTGGGTATCAAAGCACTCTCCAATTTAACAGGAGATGATCTTTCTGCGCCAGTAGAACAATACGCAAGAGATTTTTTTGATAAACATAAAGATATAGACCTGTTTATAGGAAAAGACAGAAGTCCAAGTTGTGGAGTCTGTTCTGCTAAACTCTATGATCAGGAGAAAAACCTTATAAGTGATAAAGAAACAGGACTTATGGCAAAAGAGGCTAAGATACGAGGTATCAGGTCTTTAGATGCAGAAGATTTTGTATCTACCCTACGATAACAAAAAGGATTATATTTTATGAAACAACTATTGATACTTTTATTAAGCACACTTTTTTTAAGTGCAAATGTACAACAAGACGATGTAACCAAACAAGCCATAGTTAAAATATACACAGTAGCTAAAATACCAAATTATCAAGCACCATGGAGTAGTTCTATGCGTAGTAGTACGGGGTCCGGTGCCATTATTGAGGGAGAGTATATCCTTACCAATGCGCATGTAGTAGCCAATCAAGCTTTTTTAGAAGTACAGCGTTACGGACAACGTAAACGCTACATAGCAAAGGTGTATGCGGTCTCACATCAGGCAGACCTGGCACTTTTAAAAGTAGAGGAAAAAGCTTTTTTTGAAGGTGTGAAACCTTTGACTTTCGGCTCACTTCCTAATGTTGAACAAAAAATAGTTGTTTACGGTTATCCAATGGGAGGAAGTACACTTTCTGCAACTATTGGTGTAGTCTCACGGGTAGAACATCATACATATGCCCATAGTGGAGAGACTTTTTTGGCAGTACAGGTAGATGCTGCAGTAAATCCAGGGAATTCCGGAGGACCGGCACTTTCAGAGGGGAAGATAGTAGGAGTAGTGATGCAAGTCATTAGCAAATCTCAAAATATTGGTTACTTAGTACCTGTAAATATGGTGCTGCATTTCATAAAAGATATGAAAGATAGAAAATATGACGGGATAGCAGATTTAGGCTTAGGTACACAAAAACTGGAAAATCCTGCTTTAAGACGTTATTATGGGCTTGATGATAACATCAGTGGAAAACTTATCAATAAAGTTGTGCATAAATCATCGTTTGCAGGAGCACTTCAAGAAGGTGACATTTTAACTGCAGTAGATGGTCACAATGTGGAAGATGATGGTACCGTTGAGTTTAGAAAACATGAATATACCTATTTTCATCACTATGTAGATACCTATCAAATGGGAGAGACAGTAGGTTTGGATATCATTAGAGATCAGAAACCCATGCATGTTGAGATTATGCTAAAACATACTGCTGATGATGTGTATTTAGTCAAAACCACACGTTACGATACTATGCCAAGTTATTTTGTCTATGGTGGCTATGTCTTTTCTCCACTCACACGAAATCTCATACGTTCTACAAACCGTAACCGTTTAAAGTTGAGTTCTATCGCTTCAAAGTGGCAATCAGACGATAAAAACGAGGTAGTTGTACTCCTTAAAGTATTGGCCTCTGATATAAGTAGAGGGGACAATAACTTCGGTATGTGGGCTATAGATAAAGTCAATGGTGAGACATTTAAAAACTTTAAAGAGTTTTACCAAAAAATGGAAGCACTAAAAAGTCAGTATATTGTTCTAGAAGATAATGATGGTGTGAAAGTGGTGATCGATAAAAAAGAGGCACAGGAAAAACAGAGTGAGATACTTAAAAAGTATAATATTCAGTTTGATAAGTCGATTGATTTGAGAGATTAATCGTACTTCTTAAACTGTTCCAGCCATTCCTTGTCTTCTTCACTGAGTTTTCCTACTCTTTCAAGTAATTTTTTCTTTGTGGAGAGGAGGTCATCTATCTCCAGATAGGCTAAAAGAGCAGGGTTGATGGTTGGCTCTTCTCTACCATAAGAGATGAGTTTTTCTATCTCTGCTAATAATTCTTCTTTAGTTTGTATGTTTTCTTCATTCATTCTGTTATACTATCAAAAATAAATAAAATATTCGGAAGTGAAGACTTTAGTCTCACCTCACAAGTATAGATTTTTGGAAATTTTGCATTACTTTAAAGTAATTTGAACTTTCTGTGGGACTGAAGTCTCCACTTCCGAACCTTAAAAGGATACAGCATGTTAGAAGTTGGTGTGAATGCAGCAGAGTTTTGTTTACCAAACCAGGATGAGGAAGAGATATGTCTTAGAGACATCAAAGGACGTTGGATAGTCCTTTACTTTTATCCTAAAGATAACACTCCGGGCTGTACGACTGAAGCATGTGATTTTACAGCAGCCCTGCCAAATTTTGAAGACTTGAATGCTATTGTTTTAGGTGTAAGTCCGGATAGTCCTCAGAAACATAGAAATTTTATAGAGAAAAAAGAGCTAAAGATCACACTACTTGCAGATGAGGACAAGTCGCTATGTAATGCTTTTGGTGTATGGCAGCTTAAAAAGTTCATGGGTAAAGAGTATATGGGTGTAGTAAGAAGTACCTTTATCATCGATCCAGATGGTAAAGTAGCTGCTGTATGGCAAAAAGTGAAAGTTAAGGGACATGTGGATGATGTAAAAGCCAAACTTGAAGAGTTACAGGTATAATTGAATCTAAGGAAGGGCTGATTCTTCAAACTCTTATATCCTTAAATTTCAAAATAAGGGTACAATTAAAAGAAAATATTATTAAAAAGGGTTTTTTATGGAATATCATAGTAAATGGTCTGATAGAAGAAGATCTTCAGCCGTGAAACCATTTATCTATCTTATGATAGAAGTTATTATACTGGTGAGTTTGTGCTGGTTTGTTTCTTTGTTAGATATTTTGATTATAACTATACTTGTTTCACTTGGAGCAATATATTTTTTTATGACTTCTTCATTGTCAAGATATAGTAAAGTACTAAAACGTCAAAAATATTCTAAGCATTAAATTTGTATTGTTCAGGTGTGCCTGAAACGCTTCACTCTACCTCCTATTCAGAGGGTTCATTTATCTATTTTTAAACATCACTTCGGTATAATCGCGTTCCTTATTTCTATTTGGAATTTGGAAATACTCATGTAGTTATTCCTTGAAAGGTTGCACGTTGTGTGTTCAGGGCTACAGAGGCAAAACCTAAAGACTACGGTCTATAAACATATTTAAATTATTTGCAAGGAGCAAAATATGGTAACAATGAAAGACTTACTCGAATGTGGTGTACACTTCGGGCACCAAACAAGAAGATGGAATCCAAAAATGAAGAAATTCATTTTCGGTGCAAGAAAAAATATTTATATTATCGACCTTCAAAAGACGCTTAGATATTTCAAATATACATACAATGTAGTGAGAGATGCAGCAGCTGAAGGACAAACAGTACTTTTTGTAGGTACTAAAAAACAAGCTAGATCAGCAGTAAAAGAGCACGCAGAGAGATGTGGTATGCCTTACGTTGCTACTAGATGGTTAGGTGGAATGTTAACAAACTACCCAACAATGAAAAAATCTATCAGAAAACTCGAAATCATCGAGCAAATGGAAGAGACTGGTCAACTTGATATGCTTACGAAAAAAGAAGCATTGATGCTTTTAAGAAAAAAAGAGAAATTAAGCTCATACCTTGAAGGTTTCAGACACATGAAAAAACTTCCAGACATGATGTTTGTTGTTGATGCTGTTAAAGAGCACATTGCTGTTAAAGAGGCAAAAAGAATGGGTATGAAAGTAATCGCACCACTTGACACGAACTGTGATCCAGATGTTATCGATTACCCAATCCCAGGAAACGATGATGCTATCAGATCAATCAACCTTTTCTGTAAAGAGATGGCTGAAGCGATCATCGAAGGTAAAGCTGCATATGATGAAGCAAGCGGTAGAGATGTTGAAGAAGTATCTGCTACTGAAATGGAAGCAGTTATGGCTGAAGCAGCAACTGAAGAAGCAGCGGCACCAGCAACTGAAACTGAAGTAGCTAAACTTGTAGAAGAAAAAGCAACTCCTGCTCCTAAAGCAGAAGCTAAAAAAGGTGATGACCTTACTAAGATCGCAGGTGTTGGTAAAGTATACCAAGGTAAACTCAATGATGAAGGTTTCCACACTTTTGAAGACGTAGCAAACATGACTGAAGCACAAATCCAAGTTATGGAAGAAAAATATAGCTTTAAAGGTAACTTTAAAGACGCTGTTGCATCTGCTAAAGAATTGGCGGAGGCGTAATCATGGCAAACTTTGGACCTAAAGATATCAAAAAACTCAGAGAGATGACTGATGCAGGAATGATGGACTGTAAAAAAGCACTCACTGAAGCCGATGGAGATATGGACAAAGCTGTTGAGTGGCTCAGAGACCAAGGTATGGGTGCTGCTGCTAAAAAAGCAGGTAAAGTAGCTGCTGAAGGTGCTATCGCAGTTAAAGTTGAGGGTAAAAAAGCGGCTATCGTTGAAGTTAACTCTCAAACTGACTTTGTTGCACAGAATGATAAATTTCTGGCAGTAATGTCAGATGTTATTAATCATGCATTTGATAATAACATTGCTGATGCTGAGGCTATCAATGCTTCTGAAATCGATGGTCAGCCATTTGCTGAGTATCTGTCTCTTCAAGTTGCTACGATCGGTGAAAAACTTGTAGTAAGAAGATCTGCACTTATTGTTGGTGATGAGACTACAGCAGTAAACGGTTATGTTCACTCAAATAAACAAAATGGTGTTATCATTGAAGCTAAATGTGATTCAGCTAAAACAGCTGAAGCGATGACTTCTGTTCTTAAAGAAGTTGCGATGCATGCAGCAGCTATGGCTCCAAGTACACTTTCTTACAAAGACTTTGATGCTGCATACGTAGCTGAAGAGACTAAAGGTAGAATTGTTGCTATCGAAAAAGAGAATGAAGAACTTTCTCGTTTAGGTAAAACACTTAAAAATGTTCCTCAGTATATCTCTATGAGTCAATTGACTGAAGATGTTATGGCTGCGGCAGAAACAGTACTTAAAGAAGAGCTTAAAGCTGAAGGTAAACCTGAGAAGATCTGGGATAGAATTCTTCCGGGAAAAATCGCAAGATTTATCTCAGATAACACAACGCTTGACCAAGAGCAATGTCTTTTGGATCAAAACTTTGTTATGGATGACAGCAAAACAGTTGCTGAGTACATCGCTGATAAAGCAAAAGCTGCTGGTGGTACAGCAGAAATTACTAGCTTCACAAGACTTGAAGTTGGTGAAGGTATCGAAGTAGCAGAAGAAGATTTTGCTGCTGAAGTTGCTGCACAAATGGCTTAATTAGCGAACGCTAATTAAACCTTGTTCCTAAGCTGGAGCTTAGGAACAGCAATTCAAACTTTTAAATTTTCTTTCTTACTTTTTTCTCAATTACTCAATTACTTTTTTATGTTATGATATGCTAAATTATCTAAAGGCAATTTTCTATGGTTCAACCCCTTTTGCAAGCTACAAATATCTCTCATAGTTTTGACTATCCACTTTTTACACATATTGACTTCACCATAGAACCTACACAAAGTGCAGCTATCGTAGGACGTAGTGGGTCTGGTAAATCTACACTTTTGCATATATTTTCTACTTTTATGAAACCTAATGAGGGAAAAATAACACTTTTAGGTAATAATCTTTACAGCCTTAGTGATAAGGAGATAGAGTCATTACGACGTTATGATATAGGGATCATTTTTCAGTTCCATTATCTCTTTAAGGGTATGAGTGCATTGGAGAACATTGGTGTAGCTACGATGCTCTCAGATGAGCAGGTAGATGATACTATACTGAAGAAGTTAGAGATCGATCATCTTATGAGTCATAAGACCTCTGAGCTCTCAGGAGGAGAACAGCAACGGGTTTCTATTGCTAGAGTATTGAGTAAAAAACCACGAATCATCTTTGCTGATGAACCTACAGGAAATCTTGATGAAGAGACAGCTGATTTAGTAATGGATGTATTGATTGACTATATCAAAGAGACAGGTGCCGCCTTAATACTTGTAACCCATGATAAAAGTATGGCAGCACGCTGCGATGAAATATATACTTTAGAAGATCAAGCGTTAAAGAAGTAATTGTAGCCATTAAGGACGTTTTAAAACTTTTGATTGTTGTCACTGGGACATCTTCAGCAGATAGCTCATACGACTAGTCGTATCTAGGAGGTTTGCAAGATAAGGTGTGTAGTTACAATTTTAGTAATTATTTTACTTCGCTTGAGCTATAAGCACACCCTCTAAAAGTTTATCTATATCTCCATCCAAGATACCATCTACATTAGTAAAGGCTTGATTACTTCTGGTGTCTTTGACTTGCTGGTAAGGTTGCATGACGTAAGAGCGTATCTGGTGTCCCCATCCGATCTCTGATTTTTCAACACCGTCTATGGCAGCTTGTTTTTTTGCCATCTCATACTCATAAAGACGTGACTTTAACATCTTCATGGCAGCAGCTTTGTTTTTATGTTGGCTTCTGTCATTTTGACACTGTACGATAATGTTGGTTTCTATATGTGTGAGGCGGATGGCTGATTCTGTTTTGTTGACATGTTGGCCGCCTGCACCTGAGGCACGATATGTGTCTACACGTATGTCTTTGTCTTCGATGACGATGTCTATGTCATCATCTACCTCTGGTGAGACCATCACTGAAGAAAATGAGGTATGTCGTTTAGCGTTTGAGTCAAATGGGCTGATACGTACCAGTCTATGAATGCCGTTTTCTACCTTGAGGTAACCATAAGCATTTTCACCCTTGATAATGAAACTCACATCTTTAATACCGGCTTCTTCTCCTGCCTGGTAGTCAAGCCCCTCAACTTTAAATCCATGACGTTCTGCCCAACGCAGATACATACGGTAAAGCATACTCGCCCAGTCTTGTGATTCGGTACCACCTGCACCAGGGTGTATGGAGATGATAGCATTAGCTCCGTCATGTTCGCCACTAAGCATCATTTGTACCTCTAGAGCGTTTGTACTTTCTTGTAAACTATCTGCGTCTTCGTAGAGCATCTCAAGAGTCTCTTCATCATTCTCTGCCTTAGAGAGCTCAAAATACTCGCTTGCATCATGGACTGCATCATAGGCATTACCATAAGTAGCCAAGATACGTTCTGTTTTTGTTTTTTCCTGGGAGATCTTTCCTGCATGTGCTGCATCATTCCAAAAGTCTTGATCTTGCTGCATTTGTTCTATCTCATTCAGTCTGGCTTCTAATACATCAGGCTTTACAATATTTTTAATATTTTCCATTTTGATCGTGAGTGTTTTAAGGAGTTCACCATATTCATAAGCATCCATTTTACATATTCCTTGATTGCTTCGTCATCCTCGTGCTGGACACGGGGATCTTTAGTTGGAACTATATGCCACTTCTAGATTCCCGATCGGAGTCGGGAATGACGGGTATTTAATTATTTATAAGTATATATTTGGCTATTATTTTATCAAAATATAGTAGAGATAGAGGTTAGAGTATGGTTATTGTACGTACAATAGAAGAATTGCAAGAAGCAAAGAAAGTATTATCCGGCTCCATAGGTTTTGTACCAACCATGGGAGCGTTACACCATGGACACCTTTCTCTTATACGCCAAGCAAGAAAAGAGAATGACCACCTTATCGTCTCTATCTTTGTAAATCCTACACAGTTTTTGGAGGGTGAAGACCTTGATAGTTATCCTAGAAAAGAGGTAGCAGATATCAAAATCTGTGAGCTTGCAGGTGTAGATATACTTTTCATGCCAACGATAGATCAGATGTATGAAACAGATGAACTCTGTATCGGGGCTCCTGCCATAAAAGGATATGTTCTAGAGGGTGAAAAACGCCCAGGACATTTTGATGGGATGCTTCAAGTAGTGATGAAACTGCTCAATCTTTCAAGTGCCACTAGAGCATACTTTGGAAAAAAAGATGCACAGCAGTTGGCATTGATCATGCAGATGGTGAAGAACTATTTTATGGATGTAGAGATCATTCCATGTGAAATAGTACGTGATGACAATGGATTGGCTTTAAGCAGTCGTAATATCTATCTTGATACAGATGAAAAGCAAAGAGCTTTAGCACTTTCTCGATCACTCAAACGTGCCACTAAACTTGTCATGGCAGGGGAACTCAATGTGGAAGCTATTAAAAAAGTAATGCTCAATGTCTTAGCAGATACAGATGAAGTAGAATATGTAGCCATAGTTGATAGAGAATTTAATGCTTTAAAAGAAGTGGTGATAGGTAATACCATTATCTTGGTTGCAG